>VFQR01000083.1_pt1 | contig 231804 bp, 211 predicted proteins | sample 3512321 | NCBI WGS metagenome assembly VFQR01 (sample SAMN10412374, study PRJNA504923) | tailings metagenome | isolation source: Relicate 3 Philex TSF1 revegetated site | place: Philippines: Tuba, Benguet | collected 2017-08-29 | reverse complement strand
ACGCCAGCCTCAATCTGGGAATCCCCAGAGAGTCAAATCAGCGGGCCGTTGGTATGAGGGCCGCGCTCAGCGTTCCGACTGGCGGATCGCCATGAGGAGGTTGGTGCAGCGCGCGCCGCTGCGGCAATAGGCGAGCACTGGCTTCGGCAATTCGTCGAGGGCGTCGGCCTGGTCGGACACGTTATCCGGCGTCATCTGGCCGCTGATCACGGGGATATAGCGGAAGGTCAGCCCCGCCGCGCGCGCCGCAGCCTCGACCGACCCGTGGTCGGGCTGTTCGGCGGCCTCGCCATCGGGGCGGTTGCAGATGATGCTCCTGAACCCCGCGCCCGCGATCGCCGCCACGTCCTCGGGCGTGATCTGGCCCGCGACCGAATAGTCTTCGGTGATCTGGCGGATTTCCATGGGCACGTCTCCGTTGAAGTGGCCGCGCAGTCTTGCACCAGCGGACCGAGCGCGGTCAACAATTGCGCGCATCAGCGTCATCGCGCCGCAAACAGCCCCCCTGCCCTCGCCAACGCCCGCAGGTGGTGATCGTGGTCACCGAAGGCGATGTCTATGGCGGTCATGCGCTTGAAGTAGTGGCCGACAGCATATTCCATCGTCATGCCGACGCCACCGTGGAGCTGGATCGCATTCTCGCCGACAAGGCGCCCGGCGCGCCCGATCTCGGCCTTGGCTGCATGCATGGCGCGTGATCGTTCGCCGGCATCCGGCTCGTCCGCCATCATGGTGGCGAACATGGTGATGGAGCGCGCCTGCTCGATCGCCACGAACATGTCCACCGCCTTGTGCTGGAGGACCTGGAACTGGCCGATCGGCACGCCGAACTGCTTTCGGACCTTGAGATACTCGACGGTCAATGCGTGCATGGCGCCCATGACGCCGACCGCCTCGGCGCACAGCGCCGCGATGGCGCGGTCGACGACCTGCGCGAGAAGAGGCAGGCCGTCGCCGGGATCGCCCAGCACCGCCTCCGCTTGAGCGTTCTCAAGCGTTATCTCGGCGGCGCGACGGCCGTCCTGCATGACGTAGCCGCGTCGCGTCACGCCGCTGGCGCCGGCATCCACCAGGAACAGGCCTACCCCCTTGCCGTCGCGCGCCTCGCCGGCCGTGCGCGCCGTGACGATGATCTTGTCTGCGCTGTCGCCGTCGAAGACGACGCTCTTGGCGCCAGAGAGCGTGTAGTGCGCACCCGACTTGCGCGCCGTCGTCTCCACATGATGGAGGTCGTAACGTGCATTGCGTTCGGTATGGGCAAGCGCGAGCTTCAGCGAGCCCTCCGCGACCTGCGGCAGCAGGGCAGCCCGCACCGCGTCATCGGCCCCCGCCGTCAGCGCGCCGCCGCCCAGTACGACCGTGGAGAAATAGGGCTCGAGCGACAGTGCCTTGCCGAGCGCCTCCATGACGATCATCGTCTCGACCGGACCGCCGCCGATCCCGCCGTCCTGCTCGGAGAACGGCAGGGCCATGAGTCCCATCTCGGCAAAGCGCGACCAGGTTTCGCGGCTCCAGCCCTCCGGGTTCGCCATGTGCTTGCGACGCTGCTCGAAGCCGTAGGTATCCGCCATCAGCCGGTCGAGCTGGTCCCTCAGCATCGTCTGTTCGTCCGTGAGATCGAAATCCATATGCGTTCCTCGATTCTGGTTCAGCCGAGGCGCTGCCCCTCATCCCCCTGCCGGGACCTTCTCCCCGTGAACGGGGAGAAGAAGCAGGCGGCACCGTTGCGGCCAGCCTTCGTCGCCCCGCTTGCGGGGAGAGGATGTCTGCAGGCAGGTGAGGGGCGGCGCCAGCATGTCACAACCCCAGCACCGCCTTGGCGATGATGTTCTTCTGGATCTCGTTGGAGCCGCCGTAGATCGAGACCTTGCGGTAGTTGAAATAGGTCGGCGCGGCATGCGCGGCGTAGTCCGGACCGATCGGCGGTTCGTTGCGGCCATGCTCGTCGAGGTCGCGCTGGTAAGGCAGCGCATACGGACCCATCACCTCCATCAGCAGATGCGTGGTCGCCTGCTGGATCTCGGACCCCTTGATCTTGAGGATGGAGGAAGCGGGGTCCGGCCGCCCGGTGTTGCCGCGCCTGGCGTCGGCGGCGACGACACGCAGCTGCGTGAGTTCCAGCGCCTTGAGCTCGATCTCCACGGAAGCGAGCTTCTCCATGAAGCGCTCGTCCTCGATCAGCGGCCGGCCGGACGACATCTCCTTTGCCGCCAGTTCGCGGATGCGCGCGATGCGCTGTTTCGACATGCCGATGCGGGCGATGTTGGTCCGCTCGTTGCCGAGCAGGAACTTCGCGTAGTCCCAGCCGCGGTTCTCCTCGCCTACGAGGTTTTCCACCGGCACCCGGACGTCGGTCAGGAAGACCTCGTTGATCTCGCGACCGCCGTCGATCGTCACGATGGGCCGCACCTCGATGCCGGGGGTCTTCATGTCGATCAGGAGGAAGGAAATGCCCTCCTGCTTCTTGGCGGAGGCATCCGTACGCACGAGGCAGAATATCCAGTCGGCGTACTGGGCGAGCGTCGTCCACGTCTTCTGGCCGTTGACGACGTAAGTGTCGCCGTCGCGCACGGCCTTCGTCTTCAGCGAGGCGAGGTCGGAACCCGCGCCGGGCTCGGAAAAGCCCTGACACCACCAGTCGTCGAGGCTTCGGATCGCTGGCAGGAAGCGCTTCTTCTGTTCCTCGTTCCCGAAAGTGTAGATCACCGGCCCGACCATGTTGACGCCGAAGGCGAGCGGCTGAGGCGCCGGCCATTTCTGCGTCTCCTCGAGGAAGATGTACTGCCGCATCGGGTCCCAGCCCGTGCCGCCGTACTCGGCCGGCCAGTTCGGCACCGCCCAGCCCTTCTCGTCGAGGATTCGGGACCAGGCGATCAGGTCGTCCTTCGAGGGATGCTCGCCGTCGATCATCTTCTGCCGGATCGGCTCGGGCAGCTTCTCCCTGAGGAAGGCCCGCACCTCGTCGCGGAAGGCAATCTCGTCGGGCGTGTAGCGAAGGTCCATCGGTTCCTCCCGTTGTTCGTCATTCGTCGGTCAACGACCGGGTCAATTGATCTCCAACAGTCCCGCCGCGCCCATGCCACCGCCGACGCACATGGTGACGACGGCGTATTTCACGCCGCGGCGCCTGCCTTCGATCAGCGCGTGGCCGGCCAGTCGCGCACCCGACATGCCGTAGGGGTGACCGACCGCGATCGCGCCGCCATTGACGTTGAGCCTTTCCGGGTCGATGCCGAGCCGGTCGCGGCAGTAGATCACCTGCACCGCGAACGCCTCGTTCAGTTCCCACAGCCCGATGTCATCGACCTTCAGCCCATGCCGCTCGAGCAGGCGCGGCACGGCGAAGACCGGGCCGATGCCCATCTCGTCGGGATTGCAGCCGGCGACGTTGAAGCCGCGGAAGATGCCGAGCGGCGTCAGCCCACGACGCGCCGCCTCCTTCGCCTCCATCATCACGCTGGCCGACGCGCCATCGGAAAGCTGCGAGGCATTACCGGCGGTGATCGTGCCGTTCTCGCGAACGGGCTTGAGACCGGCCAGCCCTTCGGCGGTCGTGTCGGCGCGCGGCCCCTCGTCATGGGCGAGCGTCACCTTCTTGTGGCTGATCTCCTTGGTCTCCTTGTCGACGACGGCCATGGTGACCTCCATCGGCGCGATCTCGGCGTCGAAGCGGCCCGCCTCGCGCGCGGCCGCGACGCGCTTCTGCGAGGTGAGGCCGTATTCGTCCTGCCTGTCGCGCCCGATGCCGTAGCGGCTGGCCACCACCTCGGCCGTGTCGATCATCGGCATGTAGACGTCTGCCGCGGGGCCGGTCAGCGACTTGTCGAACATGCGGAAGGTGTTGCGCTTGTCGTTCTGGACGAGGCTGATCGATTCCAGCCCGCCCGCGACGCCGACCGCCACGCCGTCGTTGCGGATGGCATTGGCCAGCAGCGCCATCGACTGCAGGCCGGACGAGCACTGGCGGTCGATCGTGGTGCCGGCGGCCGTCACCGGCAGACCCGCGACGAGGGCAGCGCGGCGCGCGACGTTGAGGCCGGTCGTGCCCTCCTGCATGGCGCAGCCGAGGATCACGTCCTCGATCTCGCCCCCCTCGACCCCGGCGCGCGCGACCGCTTGGCGTATCGCATGGGCTCCCATGTCGGCGCCGGACGTGTCGTTGAGCGCGCCGCGATAGGCCTTGCCGATCGGCGTGCGGGCGGTTGATACGATGACGGCTTCACGCATTCTCTTCTCCTCAAGACGCCCGGGCGGATCGCGCCGCTCGGCTTCCTCGCGTTTCACTTCCAGTTCCAGGCGCCCTGCCGGCGGACCGGCGCGACGCGAACCGGCTCCCTCCGGGCTCTGCCGGTCAGACCTTCGAGCCCTGCAGGTCGGCGAAGCCCCGTCCTTCGCCTGCGAGCTTCCTCATCAAGCCTGCCGGAGCGTAGACGTCCTTGCCGGTCCTGCCGTGCCAATGGTCGAGCCGGGCGACGATGTCCTGAAGGCCCGTCAGGTCGGCGAAGAACATCGGCCCGCCCTTCCCGACCGGGAAGCCGTAGCCGTTGACCCACACGATATCGATGTCGGATGGTCTCGCCGCGATCCTCTCCTCCAGGATGCGCGCGCCCTCGTTGATCATCGGGTAGAGCGTCCGCTCGACGATCTCCTGCTCGGAGATCTCGCGACGGTTGACGCCGCGCTCGCGCGCCTTCTCCTCGATCAGGGCGGCGACTTCCGGATCCGCGCGCGGCGTTCGCGAGCCATTCTCGTAGAGATAGAACCCTTTGCCGGTCTTCTGGCCGTAGCGGCCCGCCTCGCAGAGCGCGTCGGCGATGACAGCCGTCTTGCCGTGCGCCCTGCGGCTGCGCCAGCCGACGTCGAGCCCGGCGAGATCGCCCATCGCAAAGGGGCCCATGGGAAAGCCGAGCTCGGTGAATACGCCGTCGACCTGCTCGGGCGTCGCGCCTTCGAGCAGGAGATCTTCCAGGTCCGCCCCGCGCGCCTGCAGCATGCGGTTGCCGACGAAGCCGTAGCAGATGCCCACGACCACCGGCACCTTGCCGATCTTCTTGGCCACCGAAAGCGCCGTTGCCAGCACGTCGGCGCGGGTGCGGGTGCCGCGCACGATCTCCAGCAGCTTCATGACGTTGGCGGGCGAGAAGAAGTGCATGCCCACCACGTCCTCGGGCCGGCTGGTCGCCGAGGCGATCTCGTCGACGTCGAGATAGGAGGTGTTGGAGGCCAGCACCGCGCCCGGCCTGCAGACCCTGTCCAGCTTCGCGAAGACTTCCTTCTTGACCTCCATCTCCTCGAACACGGCCTCGATGACGAGGTCGCAATCGGCCAGGTCGTCATAGGAGAGCGTGCCGGAGAAGAGCGCCACGCGCTTCGCCCTTGCGTCTTCCGTGAGCGAACCGCGCGAGACGGAGATGGCATAATTGCGGTCGATCGTGGCCAGCCCGCGCTCGAGCGCCTCTGTCGTCGTCTCGAGCAGGGTGACCGGAATTCCGGCATTGGCGAAGGACATGGCGATCCCGCCGCCCATCGTGCCGGCCCCGATCACGCCGACGCGGCGGATTTCGCGCGACTTCACCTCCCTGCCTACGCCCTCGACCTTGGCGGCCTCGCGCTCGGCGAAGAAGAGGTGACGCTGGGCCTTCGACTGGTCGCCGGAGACGAGATCGACGAAGAACTGGCGCTCCCGCTTCAGCCCCTCGTCGAATGGAAGCAGCACGCTGTTGCGCACCGATTCGATACAGGCGAGCGGCGCCTCCAGCCCGCGCGCCTTGCGGGCGATCTCGTCGGCCGCCGCGTCGAAGGCGGTCATGTCGGTGCGCGCCTCGCCCAGCTTGTCGTCGCGTTCGCGCACCAGCGCGTAGGGACCGCCGGCGGCCGCCTTGTCGCGGATGAAGTCGACGGCCGTGGCGACGAGGTCGCCCTCCGCGATCGCGTCCACGAGCCCTCCGGAAAGCGCCTCCCCGGCCGAAACGGGCACGCCCGACGTGATCATCTTCAGGGCCTTCACGGGCCCGAGCAGCCGCGGCAGGCGCTGCGTGCCGCCGGCACCGGGAAGGATGCCGAGCTTGACTTCCGGCAGTCCCAGCTTCGCGGCCGGGTCGGCGACGCGGAAATGGCAGCCGAGCGCCAGTTCCAGCCCGCCGCCGAGGGCGGTGCCGTGGATGGCGGCCACGGTCGGCTTGGTGAAGGTCTCCAGCGTCTCGATCAGGTCGCGCAGGTCGGGGCGCAGCATCGGCTTGCCGAATTCGGTGATGTCGGCGCCGGCGACGAAGGTGCGGCCGGCGCAGGCAAGCACGACGGCATCGACGGTGGGGTCGTCGCGAAGGTCGAACAGCGCCGCGTTCAGCGGCTCGCGCAGGTGGAAGCTGAGCGCGTTGACCGGCGGGTTGTCGAGCGTGACGATCGCGACGCCGCCATCGCGCGTGACGGTGACTGGTTCTGGCATTTGAAGTCCTCCCGGAACGGGGGTTTACCCGAACTTGACGCCCCTGAGGAAGCCGGAAACGAGAGCGGCGACCGCCTCGGGCTTCTCGATGCAGGGAAGATGCCCCGTTCCCTCGATGATCCTGTAGTCCGATCCCTTCACCAGATCGGCGGTCGAGCGCACCAGGTCGGGCGGCGTCGAGCCATCATGGTCGCCTGCGATGCACAGCACCGGGATCGCGAGCGCCCGCGTCGATTCCGTCAGGTCCGCGTCGCGCAGCGCGGCGCAGGTTCCGGCGTAGCCGTCGACGGTCGTGCGGACAAGCATGTTGCGGTAGGCGACGAAGGCCGGATTGTCGAGCGTGCGGTAGGACGGCGAGAACCAGCGCTGCATTATGGCGTCCGCCATCGCACCGATGCCTTCGGTCGTCACGATCCGGATCCGGTCGTTCCAAAGTTCGTCGGTGCCGATCCTGTGCGCGGTGTTCGACAGCACCAGTCCGGCGACCAGTTCGGGGCGCGCGGCGGCGAGCGCCTGGGCGATCATCCCGCCGACCGAAAGGCCGACGATGACGGCCCGCTTCACACCGAGATGGGCGAGAAGAGCGGCGAGGTCGCCGACATGGTCGGACAATGCGTAAGGGGCCGGCGTCGCCTCCGAGAGACCGTGACCGCGCTTGTCGTATCGCACGACGCGATAGCGTCCGCCGAGGCCGTTCACGACATCGTCCCAGATGCGGAAATCGGTGCCGAGCGAGTTCGAGAAGACGACCGTCGGAAGGTCGGCTTGCCCCTCGTCACGATAGTGAATCACGACACCGTTCACGCGTGCGAACGCCATTTAATTGCTCCTCCCCAAGACAGACATACTACTGAGTATGTTGCATTGACCCGTGACGGTCAATTGCGGCGGCGGGCGTTTTCGCACGATGCGAAGAGCCGCGCGCAACCGTTTTGTCCTATTTTTCGGCTATTTCTCAGTGTGCGCAATATATTTGCAAAATTGATGCTTTAAGAAAAATTGAAGAAGGAAATTTCGCATCGCAAGTAAATTCAGGTATGAAGAGAAAAATTTTGCCACGGAAGAAAGGTCTTTCGCTGCGACCAGGATGGGCTGCCCTGCCGACCGGTCGGCATCAGGGATGAATCCGGATTGCCAATTCGGCCGAAACCCATATGCTTTTCGTCCCATGGGCCTTCCTGGGGCGCCAATCCGCAGCTTCCGGCCATCCGCGTGCGAGGAACAGGGCAATGGGGCACCCGCGTGACGAGAAGACATCGGCGCCCTGGAAAGTGGGCGTGCTTTTCTCGCGTACAGGCTTCCTGTCGCTGATCGAGGACACGCAGTATCGCGGCACCATGATCGCGATCGACGAGATCAACGAGGCGGGCGGCATCAACGGCCGCGAACTCGTTCCCTGTGCCTACGACCCGGGCTCGGACAACTACCTCTTCCGCGCCTACTCCCGGAAAATGCTGTCCGAGGACGGCGTGAGGACCATCTTCGGCTGCTACGCCTCGTCCAGCCGCAAGGCGGTGCTGCCGATCGTGGAGCGTCTCAACGGGCTCCTGTGGTACCCGACGCTGTATGAGGGCTTCGAGTACTCGCCGAACATCATCTACACCGGTGCCGCGCCGAACCAGAACAGCGTCGCGCTGTGCGACTACCTCTCCCGCCACTATGGCAACCGGTTCTATTTCGTGGGCTCCGACTACATCTACCCACGCGAATCCAACCGCATCATGCGCGAACTCGTCGGCCAGCGCGGCGGCGAGGTCGTGGGCGAAATGTACGTCTCGCTCACCGCGCGACGCGAGGAATTCCTGCCGATTTTGCGCGACATCCGCCGCGTGCAGCCCGACGTGATCTTCTCGACGGTGGTCGGGGAACCGACGATCTACCTCTACCAGGCATTCCGGGATTTCGGGCTCGATCCGCGCAACATGCCGATCGCCAGCCTCACGACGACGGAGGCGGAGATCGCCGCCATGGGATACGACGTCGGCGAGGGCCACCTCACCGCCGCGCCCTACTTCCAGGGTGTCGAGGGTCCGAGCAACGAGGCCTTCGTCAAGCGCTACAAGAAGCGCTACGGCGAGGACGAGCACACCAACATGTGCGTCGAGGCGGCCTATTTCCAGGTGCACCTTTTCAAGAAGGCGCTGGAGCTCGTCAACACGGTCGATCCGGACATCCTGCGGCCGATCGTGCTCGGCTCCACGTACGACGCGCCGCAGGGCGAGGTGTCGATCAATCCCTCCTGCAGCCACGCGAATGTCTGGTCGCGGGTCGGCAAGGCAAATCCGCTCGGCCAGTTCACCGTCATGGCACAGTCCAAGGCGCAGGTGACGGCCGACCCGTTCCTCGTAGGCATCCAGAAACCAGCATAGCAAGCCCATGGCCCCAGGCACCATCGACCAGTTCTCCCGGGCAACGATCACGCTCATCTGCGAGCCGGACGACCAGGGCCGGCTGCTGATGCGCGAATTGCAGCGCACCCGCGCCAGGGTCGTCCATCGCTGGCCGATGCCCGAGAGGATCGGCGACGGCACCGACATCGTGATCGTCGAGTTCGACCCCGACATCGCCCGCCGTTACGTCTGGATGCCGGGCGAGGCGAGCGCCGCCGTCATCGTGCTCCTGCCCCAGAGCGGGCGCTACGACATGCGGCGTCTCCAGGCCGCCCTGCCGGACGCGGTGATCCACCGGCCCTACCTTCCGCATGCCATCGTGACGGCTCTGACGGTCGGCTGGGACCACTTCTCCTACGCGCGCCGGCAGCGCATCCGAATCCAGCGGCTCGACGAAAACGTGCGCGCCCTTCGCGACATCGAGCGCGCCAAGCACTACATCATGGAAGATAAAAACACCAACGAAAACAATGCGTTCAATATCCTGCGGACGATGGCGATGGAGCGCAGGATGACGGTCGCGGCGATCGCCGCATCCATCGTTGACAGCCGGCAGAACCTTGGTTAACGATACGTAACCCTGCTCGAGGAGCGCCGCAGAGCGCTCGCAGGGCGCGGCAACAGCGCCGCTCAAATCGATAGGCACCAGAGCCTCCACAGCAGACCGGACACCGGTCTCGTGGGGGCTTTTTTGTTTTTCCGCTCTGGCGAATGGGAGACTTGGAATGGCAATCAAGCGTCGTGACTTCCTCACCGGCACCGCCGCCCTCGGGGCGGGGCTTACCGTCGGCTTCCCGCATATCTGGGTCAAGAATTCGGGCCTCGCCTACGCGCAGAACGGCGAGATCAAGGTGGGCGTGCTGTTCTCGCTCACCGGCACCACCGCCATCGTCGAGGACTCCCTCAACAAGGCGACGCTGCTCGCCATCGAGGAGATCAACGCCAATGGAGGCGTCGGCGGCATGAAGATCGTGCCGATCGTGGAAGACCCGGCCTCCGATCCCGCGACCTTCGCGGAAAAGGCGCGCAAGCTGGTCGTCTCCGACAACTGCGTCTCGGTATTCGGCTCCTACACCTCGGCCAGCCGCAAGGCGGTGCTGCCGGTCTTCGAGCGCCGCAACAATCTCTACTGGTACCCGACGCTCTACGAGGGCCGGGAGTGCTCGAAGAACGTCATCTACACCGGCGCGGTGCCCAACCAGCAGCAGGACGAGTTCGTGCCCTGGCTGATGGAGAAGTTCGGCAAGAAATTCTTCCTGATCGGGTCCAACTACATCTACCCGAAGGAGGAGAACAACTATTGCAAGACGCTGCTCGCGAAATATGGCGGCGAGGTCGTGAACGAGGAGTACGTGCCGCTCGGGCACTCCGAATTCTCGTCCGTCATCAACAAGATGCGCAGCACCGAGCCCAATGTCATCTTCTCGACCGTGGTCGGCGATTCGGTCGTGGCACTGCACCGGCAGTATCGCGCGGCCGGTCTCGATCCCGAGAAGATGCCGATGGCGAGCCTGACCACCTCGGAAGTCGAGGTGGCGGCGATGGGCGGTGACGCGGCCGCCGGCCACTTCACCTCGGCGCCCTACTTCATGGTGCACCAGTCGCCCGAGAACCAGAAGTTCGTCGAGGCCTACAAGTCCAAGTACGGCGGCGACGCGGTCACGCATTTCGTGTCCGAGCCGAGCTACTTCCAGGTCTACCTGTTCAAGCAGGCCGTCGAGAAGATCGGCAGCGCGGGCGACATCACGCCGGAGAACATCCGCGAGGCGTCGAAGGAGCAGGAGATGACGGCGCCGCAGGGCAAGATCCGCATCGAGCGGGAGAACCTGCATACCTGGCTGTGGCCGAAGATCGCGGTCGCCAAGTCGGATGGGCAGTTCGAGGTCCTGAAGGATTCGGCCGAATGGCTGAAGCCCGACCCCTACGCCGCCTACCCGAACCAGGTCTGCGGAGAGAGCGGCCTCACCGAGAGCTGAGCGCCGAATGGCGCGGAGCCGGGACCATGGCGTCCCGGCTCCCGCGCCTCAGCGCGACAAACTCCGCCCACGACAACGGCACAGGCTCCATGGATTTCGTCCTCCAGCAGTTCGTCACCGGATTGAGCATCGGCTCGATCCTCCTGCTCGTCGCCCTCGGGCTGTCGATCATCTACGGCTCGATGGGCGTCATCAACATGGCGCATGGCGAGTTCATCATGCTCGGCGCCTACGGGGCCTGGGCGCTCAACACCTTCTTCGGCATGACGCTCTTCCCGAGCCTCATCGTCATCTTCCTCGGCGTCGCGCTGGTCGGCGCGCTGATCGAGCTCGGCGTCATACGCTTCCTCTACAAGCGCACGCTGGACACGATCCTGGCGACGTGGGGCATCGGCATCATGCTGCAGCAGGCCATTCGCCTCGCCGTCGGCGGCGAACTGCGCTATGTTCAGATGCCGCCGTCGCTCGCCAACAGCGTCTCGATCCTCGGCGTCAACGTATCGGCCTACCGCGTCTTCATCGTTCTCGCGGTCGGGGCCCTCTTCGCGGTAACCTGGTTCCTGCTCAACCGGACCACGGGCGGCATGAAGCTGCGCGCCGTCGTCCAGGACCCGGCGATCGCAAGCTCCTTCGGCATCGATGCGGGGCGCGTGCGCACGGTCACCTTCGCCTATGGCGCGGGGCTCGCCGGGCTGGCCGGCGCCCTCGTCGCGCCGCTCAAGAGCGTCTCCCCGGAAATGGGCACGGCCTATGTGGTCGACGCCTTCTTCGTGGTGGTGCTCGGCGGCGTGCAGAGCCTGTTCGGCACGGTCGCGAGCTCCTTCATCCTCGGCCAGCTCTCCGGCGTGCTCGCCTACTGGCAGAACGACACGATCGCCAAGGCGCTCGTGCTGGTGGTCATCGTCGTCCTCATCCGCTTCCGGCCGCAGGGCCTCTTCGTCACCCGCGTGAGGACCTGACCGATGGCCGACAGATCGACACGACCCGCCAATCCCGCCTCGTCGCGGACCACGATCCAGATCGCGGTCTACGGCGCGGTATGCATCGCGATCCTCCTGCTGCCGCTCTTCGTCCAGGACGATTTCCTGCTCAACCGCATCGCACGCTACCTCGTGCTGGCGATGGTGGCGATGGCGCTGTCGCTCTCGTGGGGATACGCCGGCATCCTCAATCTCGGCCAGGCCATGAGCTTCGGCATCGGCTCCTACTGCATGGCGATGGCGCTGAAGCTGAGGACGGTGCCGGTGCATACCGGGTCCGACGGCCTTCCCGACTTCATGGTCTGGAACAACGTCACCGAGCTGCCCTGGTTCTGGGTGCCCTTCTGGTCGCTTCCCTTCGCGCTCGCGGCCGGCCTGCTGCTGCCCGCCCTCGTGGCCGGCATCCTCGGCTGGTTCATGTTCCGCGGACGGGTCACCGGCGTCTTCGTGGCCATCATCACGCTAGCGACGATGATCGTGCTCAACCTGCTCATCATCGACCAGCAGCAATATACGGGCGGCTTCAACGGCATCACCGACCTCGCCCAGCTCGAGCTGTTCGGCATCACCTTCGACGCCTACTCCTCGACGACCTACTACCTCGTGGCCATCTGCCTCGCCGCCAGCCTGTTCTTCGCGCTCGCGGTGACCAAGAGCAAGGGCGGGCTGATCCTGCAGGCCATCCGCGACCAGGAGCAGCGGGTGCGCTACTTCGGCTACGACGTGGCGCTGTTCAAGACGACCGTGTTCGGCATCTCGGCGGCAATCGCCGGCCTGGCCGGCATGCTCTACACGGTGGTGATGGAATTCGCCTCGCCGACGTTCATGTCGGTGCAGCTTTCGCTCTCCATCGTCATCTGGTGCGCGGTCGGCGGCAGGCAGAGCCTGCTCGGCGCCATGCTCGGCGCGATCCTCGTCGCCGGGGTGCAGGGCGCGCTTTCGGAATCCGAGACCTTCCTCGAATCCTGGACCCTCATCATGGGCGGGCTGTTCGTGCTGATCGTGCTGTTCCTGCCGAACGGCCTGGCCAGCCTCGTCGACATAGGCGGCCGGCGGCTCAAGTCGCGCCGGCGCGCCGCCACGCGCGAGCGAGCGAGGCACGAGACGCCACGCGGCAAGCTGACGGAGGGCCGGCTGTGAGCGCCCATCTCCAACTCGACGACGTCGCCGTGTCCTTCGGCGGCTTCAAGGCGGTGAACGGCCTCAACCTGGCCGTCAACAAGGGCGAACTGCGCTGCCTGATCGGCCCGAACGGTGCCGGCAAGACCACGGCGCTCGACCTCATCTGCGGCAAGACGCATCTGACGGGCGGCACCATCACCTATCGCGGGCAGTCGATCTCAAGCCGCGAGGATTTCGAGATCGCGCGTGCCGGCGTCGGCCGCAAGTTCCAGATCCCCAGCGTCTTCAAGCAACTGTCGGTGCGCGAGAACCTCGAAGTCGCCTACTGCAAGCGAACGGGCGTGGTCTGGAACTTCCTGCACTGGACGCGCTCGGACGATTCCGAGGGCCTGGCCAATCTCGCCGAGTTTGTCGGGCTCGCCGACCATCTCGACGAGCCGGCCGCGCATCTTTCGCACGGCCAGACGCAGTGGCTCGAGATCGCGCTCCTTCTCGCCCAGGACGCCGAGCTGATCCTTCTCGACGAGCCGACCGCCGGCATGACGGCACACGAGACGCACAAGACCGCCGAGATATGCATCCGGCTCAAGGGCAAGCACACCATCGTCGTGGTCGAGCACGACATGGGCTTCGTCAAGGAGATCGGCGACGTCATCTCGGTCATGCACCAGGGCAAGCTGCTCGCCGAGGGCTCGGTCGCCGAGATCGAGGCGGACCCGAAGGTGCGCGAAGTCTATCTCGGGACAGCGGGGATTTCAGGTGCTTGAGCTGACCGACCTCAGGGCCTACTACGGCCATTCCTGCGCGCTGCACGGTGTCTCTCTGTCGGTGCCGAAGGGCGGTTTCGTCACCGTGCTGGGCCGCAACGGCGTCGGCAAGACAACGCTCATGAAGGCGCTTCTGGGCCTGACGGACCGCTGCGAGGGCGAGATCCGCCTCGACGGCAGCACCATATCCTCCTTGCCCACGCACGGGCGGGCGCGCGCCGGCATCGGCTACGTGCCGCAGGGGCGCGGCATCATCCCCACCTTCACGGTGCGCGAGAACCTCAAGCTCGGCACCTTCGCACGCACGGGCGGCAACGGACGGGAGATCGACGACACGGTCTTCGAGCTGTTCCCGATGCTCAAGGATTTCCTCGACAGGCCGGGCGGCAACCTGTCGGGCGGCCAGCAGCAGCAGCTCGCCATCGCGCGCGCCATGCTCACCCATCCCAAGGTGATCCTGCTCGACGAGCCGGCGGAAGGCATCCAGCCCAACATCGTCGAGCAGATCGAGGAGGCGATCCTCACGCTCAACAGGAAGTTCGGCATCACCATCGTGCTCGTCGAGCAGGACATCGCGTTCGCGCGGCGGGCGTCCGAGAGCTTCGCGCTGATGGAAAAGGGCCAGCTCGTCGCGGAGGGCCCGATCGCCATGCTTACCGACGACCTCGTGCAGCGCCACATGGCGATCTGAGGAGGAGCTCCGAGGCGCCGGCGCGAACAGATCCAATCGAACGTTCAAGAGAAGGAGGACTGCCCAAATGCTTCACGGAGACATTTCCAGCAACAACGACACAGTCGGCGTTGCCGTCGTCAACTACAAGATGCCCCGCCTTCACACCAAGAAGGAGGTGCTCGAAAACGCCAACAAGATCGCGGACATGATCCGCGGCATGAAGGTCGGGCTGCCGGGGATGGATCTCGTGATCTTCCCAGAATACTCGACCCACGGCATCATGTACGACCAGAAGGAGATGTACGAGACGGCGTCGACCGTGCCCGGCGAGGAGACGGAAATCTTCGCCCAGGCCTGTCGCGACGCCAAGACCTGGGGCGTGTTCTCGCTCACCGGCGAGCGCCATGAGGACCATCCGAACAAGGCTCCCTACAACACGCTCATCCTGATGAGCGACAAGGGCGAGATCGTGCAGAAGTACCGCAAGATCATGCCCTGGGTGCCCATCGAGGGTTGGTATCCGGGCAACTGCACCTACGTCTCCGAAGGACCCAAGGGGATGAAGGTCTCGCTCATCATCTGCGACGACGGCAACTACCCCGAGATCTGGCGCGACTGCGCCATGAAGGGGGCGGAACTGATCGTGCGCTGCCAGGGCTACATGTACCCCGCCAAGGAGCAGCAGGTAATCATGGCGAAGTCCATGGCGTGGGCGAACAACTCCTACGTGGCCGTGGCCAACGCGGCCGGCTTCGACGGCGTCTACTCCTATTTCGGCCATTCGGCGATCATCGGCTTCGACGGCCGGACGCTCGGCGAATGCGGCGAGGAGGAGATGGGCATCCAGTACGCCCAGCTTTCCAAGACGCTGATCCGCGACGCCCGTCGTACCTCCACCTCGACCAACCATCTCTACAAGCTCGTCCATCGCGGCTACACCGGGATGATCAACTCCGGCGAGAGCGCCTCTGGCGCGAATGCGTGCCCCTACGACTTCTACAAGAAGTGGGTCACCGATCCGGACGGCACGCGCGAGATGGTCGAGGCGATCACGCGCTCCACGCCGGGCACGCAGGAAAACCCGATGGAGGGAATTCCCAACGAGAAGACGCGCGCGCACCGTTGATCGCCATCGGCTCAGGCAGCGCCGCCCCTCGTCGTACTGCCGGCACCTTCTCCCCCCGCGAAGGGGGAGAAGGTCCGGTACCGCATGAGGGGCGGCCAATCACCAACTGGATCAGCCCGTCATGGACCTTTCCGCCTATCTGATAGCGAGCGAGCCCTACTACAGGCAGATCGGCAGCGAGGTCTCGCTGTTCGAGGCGGCCTATGCCGCGCGCATGCCGGTCATGCTCAAGGGGCCGACGGGCTGCGGCAAGACACGCTTCATCGAGCACATGGCATGGCGGCTGAAGAAGCCGCTGATCACCGTCGCCTGCCACGAGGACATGACGGCGTCGGACCTCGTCGGCCGCTATCTGCTCGACGCCAACGGCACGGTCTGGCACGACGGACCGCTGACGCTGGCGGTGCGGCACGGCGCCATCTGCTATCTCGACGAAATCGTCGAGGCGCGTCAGGACACGACCGTGGTCATCCATCCCCTGTCCGACGACCGCCGCATCCTGCCGCTGGAGAAGAAGAACGAGCTGGTCACGGCGCATCCCGACTTCCAGCTCGTGATTTCCTACAATCCCGGCTACCAGAGCGTCATCAAGGACCTGAAGGAATCGACCAAGCAGCGCTTCGCGGCGCTGGACTTCTCCTATCCGGACCCCGTCGTCGAGGCCGAGATCGTGCGCCACGAGGCCGGCTGCGAAGCCCGGATCGCCGATACGCTGGTCAGGATCGGCGAGCGCACGCGCAATCTCAAGGGCCATGGGCTGGACGAAGGCGCGTCGACGCGGATGCTGATCCAGGCGGGTCGCCTCATCTCCAATTCCGTGCCGCTCATGGCCGCCTGCCAGACGGCGCTCGTATTGCCGATCACCGACGACCGCGACATGCGAGACGCGCTGACAGAGACCATCGCGGCCTGCGTTTGAGCATCCGCCGATGAAGCAGAAGGGCGACGCGATCGACGAGATGGTACGGCGTGCCAGGCTGCCGGAACTGATCGGCCGGCAGACCTGGGACGCGGTCGCGCGCATCTTCCGCAATGGCGAGTTCGACGCCTGGGTCGACGGGCTGGAGCGTCTCATCACCGCCGAGATCGGCGCAGCGGCGGTCATCAACTTCGCGCGGGCCAGCGTCAGCGCGGCGAAGCTCTTCGGTGCCGAGCCCACGCTCGCGGTGGTGCCGGCGACGCTCGCCATCCGCGATCATGCCGGCGGCAGGGCCGCGGCGCATTTCCTTGCCGCGGTGCCTCGGGCGGGCGAGCTTCTCAGGGACGCGGCGGGGTTCCGTTCATGGCTCGCCTCCATGCAGATGCTGGCCGAGCGCGCACCCGAATCCGTCGATCCGCTGCTGACGCGTCTCGAATTCGTTCTCGGGCGCCTCGACGCCGCGGCCTTCCGGACCTGGGTGCTGGCCGGCATCCGTTCCGCGTCAGGGGATCCGCGGTTCCGGGAAGCCTATTTCGCGCTGGAGGACCAGACCGCTCTCCGGGTCTTCGAACAGGCGTCCAGCGACGTGCTCTTCGTCAATGTCGAGCGGCGACTGAAGGCCTTCCTCATGGCGCTCTGGGGCCTGAGGCCGGCGATCCGGACGGCCGCCATCCAGCCCGGCAAGCCGGCGCCGCGCCGCTCCGCCTTCGACGGTCTGATCGTCCGCGTACCGGAGGCATATGCCGGGTGGCGCGGGCAGGACGCCGTCACGCATTACCGCGCGGTGCTCGCTCATGCCGGCGCGCACATGGTCTATGGCGGCGAGCGCTTTCCCGTCGGCACGCTGAAGCCGATCCAGACGGCGCTGGTTTCGCTGATCGAGGACGCGCGCGTCGAGACGCTGGCGGCCCGCGACTATCCCGGGCTGCGACGGTTGTGGGCCCGATACCACGTGGCAAGACCGGATGGCGGGATCACGGCGGAGCTTCTGATGCCGCGTCTTGCACGCGCCCTGATAGATCCCGACTATCGCGACGACGACCCGTGGGTGAACAAGGGCCGCATGATGTTCATGGAGCGCCGTGAGCGCTGGGACGATCCGGCCATCAGCCGCGAGATCGGCGGCCTGCTCGGCAACGACATCGGGCAGATGCGGATCCAGTTCAACGCGAAGACCTATATCGTCCAGCCGCCCTACCGCGACGACAATTCGGGGCTCTGGGACCACGGCGATCCGCCGCCCGACCAGGCCGAGAGCGCGGACACCGTGCTCGATTCGGTGCGCATCGAACAACGCGACGACAAGGATTCGCGCCAGAAGAACGAACCTGCCGAGGACGACCGGCCGGCCAGCCGGGCTGCACGCCTTACGGCTGTCGAGGACGATATCGGCATCCCGGTCGCATCCTATCCAGAATGGGACTTCGTCGCCGCCGAGGAGCGGGCCGAGTGGACGACGATCGTTGAGTTCGAACCTCGCCCGGCGCCGCTCGACGCGGCACGTGCCCTGACCGATGCGCATCGCGGTGTCGCGGCTCGCATCGAGAAACTGGTCAAGAACGCCAAGATCAGTCGCCCGGTGCGGCTGAGACGACAGGCCGAGGGTGACCGGCTCGACCTCGACGCCGCCATCCGGGTGGCGATCGACCGACGGATAGGGGCGGAGCCCGACGACCGTGTCTACGAGACCCGCGCAATGCGTTCGAGAGACCTGTCGGTGCTCGTCCTGCTCGACATCTCCGAATCCACCCGCGACCGCATCCGCGACACCACCACCACGGTACTGCAGGTGGAACGTGCGGCGACCGCGCTGCTGTCGGAGGCGATGGCCGGTCTGAACGATCCCTTCGCCGTGCATGCCTTCTGTTCCAACGGACGGGAGGAAGTGCGCTACTACCGCGTGAAGGATTTCGGCCGATCCTACGACGACGACGCGCGCCGTCGCCTCGCCGGATTGCGCGGCGGGCTGTCGACGCGACTCGGCGCCGCGCTGCGCCACGCCGGCGCCGAGATCGAATCCCGCCAGACGCACCGAAAGCTCGTGCTCGTCGTCACGGATGGCGAACCCGCGGATATCGACGTCGCCGACCCCCGCTATCTGGTGGAGGACGCGCGCAAGGCCGTCCACGACCTCGGCCATCGTGGCATCGACGTCTTTTCCGTCGGTCTCGGCGGTGAGGGCGAGGCCTATCTGGCCCGCATATTCGGGCGACGCAGCTTCGTCATGATCAACCGCATCGAGGCGTTGCCCGAGAAGCTGCCGATGCTCTACTTCCGGCTCACCGCCTGAGCGGCCTCGAAGATGGCGCGCAGGCGCTCGGGGTCGCCCACCTCGTTGGCGAGCAGCAGTACCAGGCGGGCATTGAGCCTTGTGCTGGCTTCATGATCGAGCCCGTCATGCGCATCCATCAGCATGGCGTAGACGTCGTCTCCCCGTGTTGCGAGCCGGTCTTGTCCGATCGGTTCGTGTGGCATGCTCATACCCTTCCGGTCGCCGTGGCGAGTGCGGCCTCGATCTCTTGCGGCGAAGCGTCGGCGGCAAATCGCGCCGCCACGTGCTGGTCGGGCCTGATCAGGTACATCACGCCGGGCGCGTAGCGCGAGACGGCGAGATCGTCGCCATCCGCGCCCAGCCGGATGATCCGGAGCGAAGGGTCGAGACCGGCCGGCGGATCGATGTCGACGGCAAGCAGCGCGAAGTCGCCGCCCGCGTGACCGAGAAGCCACTTTCCGTCGCCCAGCGGTGCGTCGGGCATGGCGGTCCCGACCGGCACGCCGTCACCGGCCGGCGCCGGTGTCTGGAGCGACAGGCCTTCGAGCGAACAGGGTTTCGACAGGCGCCCGGAATTGACGAGCCGGCGGGCGAATTCGTGATCCGCCGCCATAGCCAGCACCTCGTCGCGGAAGATGCGCTCCATCGCCGTCTTCGGTGTCATGAAGGAGGTCGCGCGCGCGGAGTTGAGGATGTTCTCGTCGGCGCCGCGGATACGCTCCTCGTCATAGGTGGCGACCAGCGCCTCGGGAGCCTCGCCCTTCACCACGAGGGCCAGTTTCCAGCAAAGGTTGTCGACGTCCTGGATCCCGCCATTTCCGCCTCTCGCGCCGAAGGGAGAGACGACATGGGCGCTGTCTCCGGCGAAGACCACCCGGCCGTGGACGAAGCGGGCCAGCCGGCGGCATTGGAACGAATAGACCGACACCCAGTCGAGCTCGAAGTCGCGATGGCCGATCAGCCTCTCGATCCGCGGGATGACGTTCCCGGGGCGCCGCTCCAGTTCGGGATCGGCGTCGGGGCCGAGCTGGAGATCGATGCGGTAGATGTCGTCGGGCTGCTTGTGCAGCAGCGCCGACTGGCCGGAGTGGAACGGGGGTTCGAACCAGAACCAGCGCTCGGAGGGGAAATCCGCCTTCATCTCCACGTCGGCGATGAGAAACCGCTCCTCGAAGAAGCGCCCCTCGAAATCGAGGCCGAGCATGGCGCGCAGCGGCGAGCGCGCGCCGTCGCAGGCCAGAACCCAGTCGGCCTCCAGCCGGTAGGGACCGTCGGGGGTCTCGACCGACAGCGACACGCCGTCGCCGCGCGGCTGCACGCCCGCGACGCGGTTCTTCCATCTCAGGTCGATCAGGTCGCGAAAATCGGCGCAGCGTTCGACCAGATACTGCTCGACGTAATATTGCTGGAGATTGATGAAGGCGGGCATCCTGTGGCCCGGCTCGGGCAGGAGATCGAAGCTCCACACCTCGCGGTCGCGATGGAAAAGGCGCCCGATCTTCCATGTGACGCCCTTTTCCAGCATGCGGTCGGCGATGCCCAGGCGATCGAAAATCTCGAGCGTCCGCTTCGACCAGCAGATCGCGCGGCTGCCGACCGACACCACGTCGTTGTCGTCGAGAACCACGACCGGCACGCCATGCAGCGCCAGATCGATCGCCGCGGCAAGGCCGACCGGTCCTGCCCCGACGATCGCCACGGGATAACGGGCCGGCGCCCCGCCCTCGAGTTCGGGGGCGGGGCGGTATGGAAACGGCGGGTAGGCGTAGCGCGGCATCAGACGGACGCCTCGGACGACGGGACGCTGCCGATCACGGTTCCGCGCCCGTCCACAGCCTCATGAAGATGAAGAAGGCGACGAAGCCGCCGACCACGAAGAACAGCCTCTTGTTCATCTGGCGCCTGAGTTCCTGCGTCTCCTCATCGGTAGCCACGCCGACATTGAAGGCCGCCGGCACGACGTTGAGGACCGTCGGAAGCCCCCGGCCGGTCAGGGCCGCGCCGGAGCGCTGCTCGATGACGGCGCAGATCCGCGCGGCCGTCAGCAGGTTGAGGATCATGGCCATCGCCCAGATCGCGGCGATGGCATAGAAGACCGGTCCGAGTGCCATTCGATTACCCCTGAAGCTTCTCCCACATCTGCCTGTCGCGTTCTGCGGTCCAGATGCGTGGCGTATCGATGCCGAGCGCCTCGTCGTAGGCGCGGGCGACGTTGAAGGGCAGGCAGTGCTCGTAGATCGCGTAGGATGCGAATTTCGGGTCGCATGCAGCACGGCAGGCATCCCACGCCTCCTTCAGCGAGCCACCTCCCAGCGCCACGCGGGCGATGGGACGGTAGGTCGACATGACGAAATCGGCCGTATTGTCGATCGCATCGTTGACCATGTCGGACCCGACGAGCGCGTCGCCGCGACCGGGCGCAATGGCGTCGAGATCAAAAGCGCGAATTTCCTCGAGCGTCACGGGCCAGTCGGAAAAGTGTCCGTCGCCGCAATAGCAGGCCGAGTGGTATTCGACGATGTCGCCGGTGAACATCACGTTCTCGTCCGGCACATGGGCGACGATGTCACCGGCCGTGTGGGCGCGGCCGAGGAACATCAGGTCGACGCGGCGCCTGCCCATATGGACGGTCAACCGATCGTTGAAGGTCATGGTCGGCCATGTGAGACCCGGGATCGATTCATGGCCCTGGAAGAGGCGCGGGAAACGGCCGAACTCGGAATCCCAATCCTCCTGCCCGCGCTCCACCACCATGGCGCGGGCCTTTTCGGACATAAAGATTTCCGACGCGCCATAGGCCGAGGCGCCCAGCACGCGCACGGCGTGGTAATGCGTGAGGACAACGTACTTGATCGGCTTGTCGGTGACGGAGCGTACCTTCTCGATGACCTTGTTGGCAAGCCGCGGCGTGGCCTGCGCATCGACGATCATGACGGCATCGTCGCCGATGATGACGCCCGTGTTCGGATCGCCCTCGGCCGTGAAGGCCCAGAGATCCCGGCCGACCTCGGTGAAGGAGATCTTCTTTTCGGCGAGGTCACCGGCTGAGGCGAAGGATCTGGTCAATTCAGCATGGCTCCTGCAAGTTTGCGGTGGTCCTTCGAGGCTCTCCATCGACAAGCTCAGGATCGCACCTCGGGATGAGGGAAATCGGGTGCTTCGCGCTCAACCGTTCCCCGGCTCGTACTTCTCCACCTTCTGCTCGATGGCGCCGAAGATGGAGTGACCGGTCCGGTCCTTCATCTCGATGCGGACCGTGTCGCCGAAGCGCATGAAGTCGGTCGTCGCCTTGCCGTCGCGCAGCGTCTCGACGATGCGCAGTTCGGCGAGACAGGAATAGCCGACCCCGCCCTCCTCGATCGTCTTTCCGGGACCGCCCTCCAGCTTGTTGGAAACCGTTCCGGAACCGATGATCGAGCCCGCCACCAGCGGCCGGGTCTTGGCGGCATGCGCGATCAGCGCGCCGAAATCGAAGGTCATGTCGACGCCCGCCTGCGCTCTGCCGAACGGCTTGCCGTTGAGATCGACGCAGAGCGGCAGATGTACCTTGCCACCGTCCCAGGCATCGCCCAGCTCGTCCGGCGTGACGGCGACGGGAGAGAAGGCCGAGGAGGGCTTGCCCTGGAAGAAGCCGAAGCCCTTGGCGAGCTCGTCGGGGATCAGGCGGCGCAGCGAGACGTCGTTGACCAGCATCAGGAGCCGGATCCTGTCGCGCGCCTCGGCCGGCGAGGCACCGAGCGGCACGTCGTCGACGATCGCGGCAACCTCGCCTTCCATGTCGATGCCCCAGGCCTGGTCCTGCGGCAGCGCGATCGGGTCGCGCGGGGCCAGGAAGGAATCCGAGCCGCCCTGGTACATCAGCGGGTCGGTCCAGAAGCTTTCGGGAAGCTCGGCGCCGCGTGACTTCCTGACGAGTTCGACATGGTTCACGTAAGCCGAGCCGTCGGCCCACTGATAGGCACGCGGCAGCGGCGACAGCGCGTCGTGCTCGTGAAAACGTTCGGACGGGACGGAGCCGTGCTCGAGGCTTTCGGCCAGCGCTTCCAGATGCGGCGCGATGCGCGACCAGTCGTCCAGCGCGGCCTGGAGGGTGGGAACGAGGAAGGATGCATCGGTGCAGCGGGTCAGATCCCGCGAGACCACGACCAGCCGTCCGTCACGCTTCCCGTTCCTCAGACTTGCGAGCTTCATGCCGTCTCCCCCTTTTCATGCTTCTGGTTGATCGGCACAACAAGGCCATCGCGACCGATCGTCAAGGGGCCGGGCCATGTCTTTCTCACCGCAGCGATCCAGTCGGCCTCGCCGATGCCGGGATCATCGGCCGGGATCAGATGATTGAGCACGAGATGGCCGACGCCGGCCTCCGCGGCGATGGTACCGGCCTCGTCGGCGAGGGTGTGGCTCGCCAGAAGGTGCTCCCTCAGCCGCGCGCCGTTGCCGGTCCGCGCGACCAGCCTGTCCACGCCCTCCGCCAGCATCGCCTCGTGGACGAGGATGTCGGCGCCTTTCGCGAATTCGGCGAGAGGCGGGAAATAGGCCGTGTCTCCGGAGACGACCACCGTGCGGCCCGCCGCCTCGAAGCGCAGCGCGAAGGCATCGACGACAGGCGGATGGTCGACGCGCAGCGCCGCCGCGCGCACGCCGTTGTCGGTGACGATCTCGCCCTCGGAGAACTCGCTCACCTCGACCATGTCGCGCAGGTCCGGCCGTCCCTCGTCGGCGATGCGCGTTTCGATGTCGAACTCCATGGACTGGCAGAAGCGGGTCCAGACGTAGCCGGTCCCTGCAGGCCCGTAAACGCGAACCGGGGTTTCGAGGCCGGCCGTCCAGGCGGTGTGGATCAGCGGTCCCATCTCCAGGACGTGGTCGGAATGGAGATGCGTGACGAAGATGAGGTCGAGCGTCCTCAGATGCGTGCCGGCCTCGACCAGGCCGCGCGTCACGCCGAGGCCGCAATCGACCACGATGCGCCGCCCGCCCAACTCAAGAAGCGAGGAGGTGGGCGACGGCCCGCCGGGGCGTATCGCCGGACCGCCCTTGGAGCCGAGAATGACGAGGCGGTCGCCTTCGCCTGGCGTGCTCAAGACCAGTCGCCCTCCGGAGTACCGTTGAAACGCTTCCTCAGTCCCTGCCAGCAGTCGACATAGTCGTTCTGCAAGGTCTCGGTGCCGGCGGCGTAGTCCGTCAGCATCTGCGGGAACCGCGTCTCGAACATGAAGGCCATCGTGTCGTCCAGCTTCACCGGCGCGAGTTGGGCCTTCGTCGCCTTGTCGTAGCCGAAGGCGTCCGGCCCGTGCGCGAGCATCATGTTGTGAAGGCTCATGCCGCCCGGCACGAAACCCTTCTCCTTGGCGTCGTACTGGCCTTTGATGAGACCCATGAACTCCGACATGATGTTGCGATGATACCATGGCGGGCGGAACGTGTTTTCGGCCACCAGCCATCGGGGCGGGAAAATCACGAAGTCCACATTGGCCGTGCCCTCCTCGCCGGACGGCGCCGTCAGCACCGTGAATATCGACGGATCCGGATGATCGAAGAGGATCGCTCCAACGGGAGAAAACGTCGACAGATCATATTTGTACGGCGCGTAGTTGCCATGCCACGCGACCACGTCGAGTGGCGAGGCATCGATATGGGTGACGAAGAACCTGCCGCACCACTTGACGAGCAGGCGGCAGGGCTTCTCCTTTTCCTCGTACCAGGCGACGGGGGTCTTGAAGTCGCGCGGGTTGGCGAGGCAGTTGGCGCCGATCGGCCCGCGGTCGGGAAGGGTGAACTTCGCGCCGTAGTTTTCGCAGACGTAGCCGCGGACGGGGCCGTCGACGAGTTCTACCTTGAAGGTCAGGCCGCGCGGGATGATGCAGATCTCGCCGGGCATCACCTCAATGACGCCCATCTCGGTGAGGAACCGCACGCCTCCCTGCTGAGGTACGACGAGCAACTCCCCGTCGGCATTGAAGAAATGGTCGTCGACCATGTCGGTATTTGCCGCGTAGACATGCGCCGCCATGCCAGACTGGCCCGCGGCGTCGCCCGCCGTCGTCATGGTGCGCATGCCCGACAGGAAATCGGTCGCCTCATTGGGGATGGGCGTCGGGTCCCAGCGAAGCTGCCCTATGGCGAGATCGTGTTCGTCGCTGGCCGGCGCGGTCTTCCACAGTGGAAACGCCGTCTTCGCGAAACGCCCGTGATGCTTGACCGAGGGGCGGATGCGGTAGAGCCAGGACCGCTCGTTGGTGCCGCGCGGCGCGGTGAAGGGCGAACCGGAGAGCTGCTCCGCGTAGAGGCCATAGGCAGGCCGCTGGGGCGAATTCATGCCCTGCGGCAGGGCTCCCGGAAGCGTCTCGGTCTCGAAGTCGTTGCCGAAGCCCGGCATGTAGGAATAGGCCATCGGGGACGTCCTCCTGTTGCTTCGAATTGGTTGCGCCTGTAACGATTGTTTTTGCAACCATCAAGCGGCCCGAGTGTACGTCCTTCGCGGTCCCCTCCGGCCGTCCCTGGACCTCTCCTCACATGAGGGCGCCGCACGGCACGAGGACAGGCAGACCGATGTCTGACGACATCCTATACCTCGAACGGTTCATCCCCTATCGGCTCAACCGGCTCGCGGATGCCGTAAGCCGCGAATTCGCCCGCATCTATAAGGACCGTTTCGGCCTGACCCGGCCGGAATGGCGCGTGCTGGCTGCGCTCGGGCAGTTCGGAACCATGACGGCGACCGAGATCGGCGTGCATTCCGCCCAGCACAAGACCAAGGTGAGCCGCGCGGTCTCGGGGCTCGAGAAGCGCCGCTGGCTCACCCGCAAGGCAGACGGTTCGGATCGCCGCATCGAACACCTGACGCTGACCCGCGCGGGCTGCGAGGCGTATCGCGAGATCGTGCCGCTGGCCAAGGCGTTCGAGGGGACTATGTTGGCGGGCATGAGCGAAAGCGACCGAGCGGCAATTCTGGACGGCCTGTCCGGACTGGAGCGGGCGATCGGGTTGACGGCCACGCAACCGATGCCTATTCTGACCAGTCAAATGGACCAGTCAAAATGACCAAAACGATCGCCGCGACAGAACTCAAGGCGCGACTGTCCGAGATTCTTTCGGACGTCGAGCGTGGCGAGAGCATCGGCATCACGCGCCATGGCAAGACGATCGCGCGCCTCGTCTCCCCCGAGGACGACGACCGCGACCGCCGGCTCAGGGCTGTCGCGGCGATCGGGGAACTGAAGCGGACCGGCCGCAGAACAGGCATCACGGTCGAGGACATCCTGTCGGCGCGCGACGAAGGCCGGAAGTAGCTTGCCGCCCGTGATCGACAGTTCCGTCGCGGCTAGCTGGTGCATTCCCGACGAGGATTCGGCCGTTGCGGCGCGGGCGCTGGCAGCGGCCGCCAGCGAGGGGTTCAGCGTGCCGTCGATCTTCTGGCACGAATTGCGCAACGTGTTCCTGGTCAACGAGCGGCGGGGCAGGCTGACCGTCGAGGAAACCCGTCGCGGGCTTGCGCTGGTTGGAGACATGTCGCCCATCGTGGACGACGCCGTCTTCGACCACGCGTTGCTGGACATCGCGCGACGCCATCGGCTGACGGCCTACGATGCGGTCTATCTCGAACTGGCGCTGCGCGCCGGTCTCCCGCTGGCAACCCTCGACCACCGGCTAGCCGAAGCGGCGGCTGCCGAAGGCGTCGAGATCGTGGCGTAGTCCTACCAGTCCATCACCACCTTGCCGGAACTGCCAGAACGCATCGCGGCGAAGCCCGCCTCGAAATCGTCGATGCCGATCCGGTGGGTGATCAGCCCCGAAACGTCGAGCGGGCCCTGCACAAGGGCGATCATCTTGTACCAGGTCTCGAACATCTCGCGGCCGTAGATGCCCTTGAGCGTCAGCATCTTGAAGATGACCTTGTTCCAGTCGATCTCGAATCCCGTCGGCGCGATGCCGAGGATGGCGATCTTCCCGCCATTGTTCATGACGTCGATCATGTCGCGGAAGGCCTTGGCCGACCCGGACATTTCGAGCCCAACGTCGAAGCCCTCGGTCATGCCTTCCTCGCGCATGACCTCGCGCAGATCTTCCCTGGAAGCGTCGACCACGTGATGGACGTTCATCCGGCGCGCGAGTTCCAGACGCGCGGGGTTGATGTCGGTGATGACGACCTTGCGCGCACCGACACACTGCGCGACCAGCGCGCCCATGATGCCGATCGGTCCCGCGCCGGTGACCAGCACGTCCTCGCCCACGAGGTCGAACGAAAGGGCGGTATGGACGGCGTTGCCCAGCGGGTCGAAGATCGCGGCGACCTCGTCGGGAATGTCGTCGGGGATCGCCACGACATTGTGCTGCGGCAGCGCGACATATTCCGCGAATGAGCCGGCACGGTGGACGCCGACGCCGAGCGTGTTGCGGCACAGGTGCCCCCTGCCCGCGCGGCAGTTGCGGCAATGGCCGCAGACGATGTGGCCTTCGCCCGAGACGCGCTGGCCTATGGTGTATTCGCTGACCGCCGAGCCGACATCGGCAACCGTGCCGACGAATTCATGGCCGGTGACGAGGGGTACGGGGACGGTCTTCGCCGCCCATTCGTCCCAGTTCCAGATGTGGACGTCGGTGCCGCAGATCGCCGACTTCTTCACCTCGATCAGCACGTCGTTCGGCCCGATCTCCGGTATGGGGACGCGCTCCATCCACAGGCCCGGCTCGGCCTTCGCCTTCACCAGCGCGCGCATCATGTTGGACATCGGCATTCACCATCGGGTTCACGGCTCCGACGCATCCTCCCGCAATCGGCGCGCAAGGTCCATGCGTTGGTGCAGGATGGCGACGATAGCGATCCGACCATCGCTCCGTACCTTCCAGAACACGAAATGGCTTCGATAGCGTGCCATGAACCCGTCGACTTCGAACTCTCTCGGAACGCGCCGCCACGCGACCCGCCTCTCGGCAATGTCGTCAAACAGCGCAAATGCCCCATCGAGATAGTTGTCGGCTTGAACCGGGCCAAACTGCTGGACGGTGTAACGATAGATCTCCTCCAGCCGCGCCGATGCGGCCGGCTGGATGAAGTATGCCTTCACTTCGCCCCGGCCAGCGCGCGCCGCCTAATATCGTCGGCCGAAAGGTAGTCATACTCGCTGTCCGCCACCGCGAACGCATCGCGCAACCGCATCTTCATGGCCTCGAACGATTCCCGCTCGGCGCGTTCCTTGTCGCGGCGGATCAGGGCGCGGACATATTCGCTGACATTCTCATAGTCGCCATCCGATATCGTTTCCGCAACGAACTCGCTGAGAGAACCGCTGATACGCACATTGAGATTCATCGTGTCACGCATTCCACACCTCCACCGTCGACATTATCTGGAATAATGTCGACACTCAAGCCATAGCACCGAGTTCACGCCCGACGTCTGCAAAGGCCGCCACGCAGCGGTCGATGTCGTCGAGGGAATGCGCGGCCGACATCTGGGTGCGGATGCGGGCCTGGCCCTTGGGGACCACGGGGAAGGAAAAACCCACCACATAGATGCCGCGCTCGAGCATCTTGTCGGCCATGGCAGCGGCCAGCGCGGCATCGCCGATCATGACGGGGATGATCGGATGGTCGGCGCCGGCGAGCCTGAAGCCAGCCTTCGTCATGGAGGCGCGAAAGCGGTCCGCATTGGCGAACAGCCGGCGGCGCAGTTCGCCGCCGCCCTCCACGATGTCGAACACCTTCAGCGACGCGCCGGCGATGGCCGGCATCAGCGTGTTGGAGAACAGATAGGGCCGGGAGCGCTGCCGCAGCCAGTCGACCACCTTTGCGCTGGCGCAGGTGTAGCCGCCCGACGCGCCGCCGAGCGCCTTGCCGAGCGTTCCGGTTACGATGTCGACACGGCCCTCGACGCCGCAATGCTCCATCGAGCCGCGACCGTTCTCGCCGACAAAGCCGACGGCGTGACTGTCGTCGACCATCACCATCGCGTCGTATTCGTCGGCCAGATCGCAAACGCCCTTCAGGTTGGCGATGATGCCGTCCATTGAGAACACACCGTCGGTGGCGACCAGCTTGAAGCGGGCGCCGTCGGCCTCCTCCAACCGGGCGCGCAACTCGCCCATGTCGTTGTTGGCGTAGCGATAGCGCCGGGCCTTCGACAGCCGGACACCGTCGATGATCGAGGCGTGGTTGAGCGCGTCGGAGATGATGGCGTCCTCTTCGGACAGGAGCGTCTCGAACAGGCCGGCATTCGCGTCGAAACAGGACGAATAGAGGATCGCGTCCTCGAAGCCGAGGAATGAGGCGATCCGCTTCTCGAGTTCCTTGTGTAGGCCTTGCGTGCCGCAGATGAAGCGAACGGACGCCATGCCGTAGCCATGCGCGTCGAGCGTCGCCTTCGCCGCCTCACGCAGATCGTCGCTGTCGGCGAGGCCGAGATAGTTGTTGGCGCAGAAATTGAGCACCCTGGCCCCGCCGGCGACCTCGATCTCGGCCGACTGGGTCGAGGTGATGACGCGCTCCGACTTGTAGAGCCCGGCGGACCGGAGACCGTCGAGTTCGGTGGCGAGGTGGGAGAGGAAGGCGTCGGTCATCGTGCGTCCTTCGAGGCTCGCTTCGCTCGCACCTCAGGATGAGGGCGGTCTGCCCAATTCATCCGTGTCGAGAGATGACGGCTAGCGGCCTCGGTCGGGATCATTTTCACTGCATTCCCTGTATGAGCTCCAGCCCACGGATCGCCAACGGCCCTCATCCTGAGGTGCGAGGCGAAGCCGAGCCTCGAAGGACCCACCACCGGGCCACGATGCCCCATCAGAAGAACGCCTGGATGCCGGTCTGCGCGCGACCGAGGATGAGCGCGTGGACATCGTGCGTGCCCTCGTAGGTGTTGACGGTCTCGAGGTTGGCGGCGTGGCGCATCACATGGTAGCCGATCTGGATGCCATTGCCGCCATGCATGTCGCGGGCCTGGCGGGCGATGTCGAGCGCCTTGCCGCAATTGTTGCGCTTGACGATCGAGATCATCTCCGGCGCCATCCTGCCCTCGTCCATCAGGCGGCCGACGCGGAGCGAGGCCTGCAGCCCCAGCGCGATCTCGGTCTGCATGTCGGCGAGCTTCTTCTGGAAGAGCTGCGTGCCGGCCAGCGGCTTGCCGAACTGCTTCCTGTCGAGGCCATACTGGCGGGCCCGCATCCAGCAATCCTCCGCGGCCCCCATCGCACCCCAGGAGATGCCGTAGCGCGCGCGGTTCAGGCAGCCGAACGGGCCCTTGAGCCCCGATACGTTCGGCAGCAGCGCGTCCTCGCCGACCTCGACGCCCTCCATGACGATCTCGCCGGTGACCGAGGCGCGCAGCGACAGCTTGCCGCCGATCTTCGGGGCGGAAAGACCCTTCATGCCCTTTTCCAGCACGAAGCCGCGGATCTGGTCGTCATGCGCGGCGGACTTCGCCCACACCACGAAGACGTCGGCGATCGGCGCGTTCGATATCCACATCTTCGAGCCCGACAGCCGATAGCCGCCGTCGATCCGCTCGGCCCGCGTCTTCATGCCGCCGGGATCGGAACCGGCATCCGGCTCGGTCAGGCCGAAGCAGCCGATGAACTCGCCGCTCGCCAGCTTCGGAAGGTATTTGCGGCGCTGCGCGTCGTCGCCGTATGCATAGATCGGATACATCACCAGCGAGGACTGCACACTCATCATCGAGCGGAAGCCGGAATCGATCCGCTCCACCTCGCGCGCCACCAGCCCGTAGGCGACGTAGCCTGCATCGGCGCCGCCATATTCTTCGGGGATCGTCACGCCCAGCAGGCCGGCCTCGCCCATGGCACGGAAAATCGAGGGGTCGGCCGTCTCGTTGAGATACATCTCCTCGACACGGGGCAAAAGCTTCGCCTCGGCGAAGGCACGCGCCGAATCGCGGATCATCCGTTCGTCCCCGCTCAACTGGTCCTCGATGAGGAACGGGTCCTCCCAGACGAAGGAAGCCGGAGCCGGGGCCGACCGGGAGGCGGGGTTGCTCAATGTCATGACGAGATCCTGCACCGTTTTCTGATTTCGGTTTTCCGGCATTCTAGCGCCCAAGGGCACGGAGCGAAACCGCTCCTGCCGCGCCACCATGCCCTGCCGGCTTGCGGGGCCGCTATCGCACGTCGGACGAATCCGGCATAGACTCCATCGATGCCGATCCGCCAGCTTTCAGACACCGTGATCAACCAGATCGCCGCCGGCGAGGTCGTCGAGCGCCCTGCGAGCGTGGTCAAGGAACTGGTGGAGAACGCACTCGATGCCGGCGCGCGCCGCATCGACGTCGTGACGGGGGGCGGCGGCCTGACGCTGATCCGCGTGATCGACGACGGCTGCGGCATCGCGCCGGGCGAACTGGCCATGGCGGTATCGCGACACTGCACGTCGAAGCTCGCCGAAGACATTCACGACATTCGCTCGCTCGGCTTCCGGGGCGAGGCGCTGCCTTCGATCGGCTCGGTCTCGAAGCTGACTCTCAGGTCGCGCCAGCCGGGCGAGGCGGAGGGTTTCGAGATCGCGGTCGAGGGCGGAAGACCTTCGTCTGTGCGCCCTGCGGCCGCCAATCCCGGCACGCTCGTCGAGGTGCGCGAACTCTTCTTCGCCACGCCGGCGCGGCTCAAATTCATGAAGAGCGAGCGCGCGGAAGCAGCCGCCGTTTCCGACGTCGTGCGGCGGCTCGCGATCGCCTTTCCGGACGTGCGCTTCTCGCTCGGCGGCACCGATCGAGCGCCGCTGGAACTCGCCGCCCAACCGCATGACGAGGGCGGCCGGCTCGCACGCATCGCGCAGGCAATGGGCGAGGAATTCGCGGCAAACTCGATCCCGATCGCCGCCGAGCGCGAGGGCGTCAGGCTGGAGGGCCGCATCTCCATCCCGAGCTATTCGCGCGGCAATGCGCTGCAGCAGTTCGCCAACGTAAACGGACGCCCGGTGCGCGACCGCATGATCGCCAGCGCGCTCCGCGGCGCCTATGCCGACGTGCTGCCGCGCGACCGGCACGCCGTGACGGCACTGTTCCTTTCGATCGATCCGGCGCTGGTCGACGTCAACGTGCATCCCGCCAAGTCGGACGTGCGGTTCAGGGATCCGGGTCTGGTTCGCGGGCTGATCGTCGGCGCGATCCGCGAGGCGCTGGCCGGGGCCGGCCTGCGGGCGGCCACGACCGCCGCCGCAGGTCTTCTCGGTGCGCTTCGCGGCGACAGCCGCGCGCAACCGCATGCCGGTCCCGCAAACATGCACCGATCCTATCGCGGCTTCGCCCATGCCTCGGGCGGTGGCGGCCATGACGCGGCGCGTTCGCCCTTCCGTCCGCTCGACGGCTTCGCGGAATCGGCACAGGCAGCCTTCGCCACCGTGCCGGCGGCCGACGCGCGCGCAGGCGACGCCGCGCCGGAGCCAGCCGCACTTGCAGCCCCGCTTGGCGCGGCACGGGCCCAGATCCACGAGAACTACATCGTCGCCCAGACGGAGGATTCGCTGGTGATCGTCGACCAGCACGCCGCGCATGAGCGCCTCGTCTACGAGGCGCTGAAAGATGCGATGGCCGCGCGGCCGATGGCCTCGCAGATGCTTCTATTGCCGGAGATCATCGACCTGCCGCAGGAGGATGCCGACAGGCTGGCCGCCCATGCCGACACGCTCAGGCGCTTCGGGCTCGGCGTCGAGCGGTTCGGGCCCGGCGCCGTGGCGGTTCGCGAGACGCCCGCGATGCTCGGCGAGATCGACGCCGGCGCACTGATCCGGGACCTCGCCGACGAAGTGGCCGACAGCGACAGCGCCGATACGCTGGCCACCCGCCTCAACCGCATCGCTGCGACCATGGCCTGCCACGGCTCCGTGCGCTCCGGCCGGCGGCTGAAGGGCGAGGAGATGAATGCGCTGCTGCGCCAGATGGAGCGCACGCCGGGCTCGGGAACCTGCAATCACGGCCGCCCGACCTATGTCGAACTCAAGCTCGCCGACATCGAGCGCCTGTTCGGGCGCCGTTAGACCGCCTTGACCGCGCCCCGGTTTTGTGGCGGAAGCATGGGGTCATGATGAACCGTTTCGAAGGACCGGGCGCCCGCGAGGCCCGCATTCGCTATCTGGACGGCGATTTCCAGGTCGCCAGCCCGGGCTCCTTCGTGCGCTGCGCGGTAACGGGCGAATCGATCCCGCTCGACGAACTGAAGTACTGGAGCGTGGAGCGGCAGGAAGCCTACGCGAACGCGGCGGCCTCGCTGCAGCGCGAACTGGAGATGCGGCCGCATCTGCGCAAGCGCGGGCGGTAGCGTACCTATGCGGACCGCGCGCGCCACGCGCGCAGCGTCTCTTCGAGAATCGCGGCCGCCGCCCCTTCCGGCTCGAAGACGATATCGATGCCAAGCACCATCGCACGGGCCGACATTGCCTCGGCCGACCTGCCGTGGGTTCCGATGCGAACGGCATCCTTGGCCGTGGTGACGATGTCGAGGCCGTCACGGTCGGCGATACGCATCATCTCGTCCAGCTCCTCCGCCAGATAGGGATGATGGTCGGCGAAACCGCGCGCCACGACGATCTCGCCGCCGGCCTGGCGAACGGTGTCGAAGAACTTCGCGGGCTCGCCGATACCGGCGAATGCGAGGAAGCGGCGCCCGGCGAAGCGTTCCGGCTCGAGCGGGACGGTCCGGGCACGGTAGAGCGGCCGGCCGGCACGCGCCGCATGCCGCACGACCGCGTCGGCCGCCTGGCCCTCGCCGAGCTTCAGGACGGCGTCGGCATGGCGTATCTGCTCGACCACGGGCGCGCGCAGCGGACCTGCGGGAATGACCGCGCCGTTGCCGATGCCGCGGCGCGCATCGACCACGATCAGCGCGTAGTCCATGGCAATGGTGGCGCTCTGGAAGCCGTCGTCCATGATCAGGAAGTCGTGGCCGCGCTCGACGAGGAACTTCGCGGCGGCGGGCCTGTCCGGCGATACGGCGACGGGCGCCGCGCGGGCCAGAAGCAGCGGCTCGTCGCCGACATGGCGGGCGCTGTCGTGGTCGGCGTCGACGAGATGAACGCCGCGCACGCCGCCGCCATAGCCGCGCGACAGGAAGCCGGGATTGAGTCCGCCGGCCAGGGCGGCACGGGCAAGCGCGATGGCGACGGGCGTCTTGCCCGCGCCGCCGACCGTGAGGTTGCCCACGCAGAGTACGGGAACCGGCACCGGCCTGCGCCGGCCGAACCGCATGGCCTGCGTGGCGGCGATGCCGTAGAGGCTCGCCGCCGGCCATAGCAGCATGGAACGCCAGTCGCGCTCCTGCCACCAGAAGGGTGGCGCCTCGCTCATCCGTAGCGTCGTCCGTCGTCCTGCAGGCGTGCCTTGACGATCAGCGGCTGGATGTAGGGCTCGAGCACGCGCAGCGTATGGGAGAGCGCGCCGCGCATGGAATCCACCGCCGCCGAGCCCGCCGCCATCATCTCGCGGCGACGCGGCGGGTTGTTGAGGAGGAAATTGACCGCTCCGGCCAGCATGTCGCGATCATGGACGAGCTTCGCGCCGCCATTGTCGATCAGCATCTGGTAGGCGTCGCGGAAATTCTGAACGTTGCGGCCCGCAAGCACCGCCGTCTCCAGCATGGCGGGCTCGAGCGGGTTCTGGCCACCGGCCGAGGTGAGCGAACGCCCCACGAAGGCGATCTCCGTCAGGCGCAGGTAGAGCCCCATCTCGCCGACGGAATCGCCGAGCAGGATGTCGGCGTCGGGCGTCACCGGCGCGCCCGAACTGCGCCGCACGGACTTCAGCCCGAGGGCGGCGAGTTCCGCCTCGATGGCGTCGGCGCGGTCGGGATGGCGCGGCACGATGATGGTCAGGAGATCCTTGTGACGGCGCTTGAGCAGCGCATGCACCTGCGCGGCGATCTTCTCCTCGCCGTCATGGGTGGAGATGGCGGCCCAGACCTTGCGCTCGCCGACCTCGCCCGCGATGCGCTTCAGCAGCGCGGCATCGACCGGCGGCGGATCCGTGTCGACCTTGAGGTTGCCCGACACGGTGACCGGGCGCGCGCCAAGCACGCTGAAGCGCTCGCCGTCCTCCTCCGACTGGGCCACCACATGGGCGAGGTTCTCGAACAGCGCCACGGCCAGGTAGTTGCGCTTCTTCCACGAGGCGAAGGAGCGGTCAGACAGGCGCGCATTGACGAGCACCTGCGGAATGCGGCGGGCGCCGAGTTCGAGGATGGTCATCGGCCACAGTTCGGACTCGGCGAAGATCGCCAGGTCGGGATCCCAGTGATCGAGGAAGCGGCCGATGGCGGGCTTCAGGTCGAGCGGCACGAACTGGTGGATCACCTTGCCCGCCAGCCGCTCGCCGGCGATCTGGGCCGAGGTCAGCGTGCCGGTCGTCAAAACGATGTGGATGCCGAAACCTGCGATCCGGTGGATCAGCGGCGTCACGGCCATCGTCTCGCCGACGCTGGCGGCGTGCACCCAAACGACCGGTCCGTTGGGGCGCGGCGCGCCCGCGACGCCGTAGCGCTCGCGGCGGCGGCGCGGGTCTTCCTTGCCCTTGCTCGCGCGCCAGGCGACGTAGGTGCCGACCAGCGGATAGGCGCCGGCACCGGCCCAGCGGTAGGCCCCGAGGATGGCGCGCGCCCAGCGTTCGCTCATGGGGCACCGTCGACGAGGGCGTAGGCCCTGGCGGTCGCCGCGTCGAGCGCGTCGGTGACCTGCCGGCGAAAATCTTCCATATCGTCCTTGCCCGCGCCCTGCGGCACGTGGATCGGCTCGCCCAGCACCAGCGAGGCACGGCCGAAGGGGAGGTTTATCGCGGTCTTGTCCCAGCTTCCTTCCAGCACCTTGCGGCGGCTGGTCGCGACAGCGACCGGAACGATGGGGCGGCCGGAAATGCGTGCCAGCGTGACGATGCCGAGACCGGCCTGGCGGCGAGCCCCGTGAGAGATATCGGCGATCATGGCGACGGACGTGCCAGCGTCGAGCGCCTTTTTGAGGGCAATGAGCGCGCGGGCACCGCCCTTCTCGGGCATCTGCACGGTGTCGCGCCCACCCGATCCGCGCACGACGTCGATGCCGAAACGGCGCGCCACCAGCACGTTCAGCTCCGCGTCCGCGCTGCGGGAGAACAGGGCGACGACCTTGTGTTGCCTGGGGTTGAGCGTGGGCACGAGAAGGTGCTGGCCGTGCCAGAAGGCGTAGATGGTCGCCTCGTCGTGCTCGGCGACCACGTCGAAGGGATTGTACGAGCCGGGCAGGAGCGGGTTGGTCCATGCGACGAAGCGCAACAGCGCGGCGACGACCGAGGCGAGCGCCTCCTTGAACGCCGTCGAGCCGGCGATCGGCCCGCGGATGCGCCGCCAGAGGCGCTTGACCGGACCCGGACGCGCCCTCACGGAAGGCGGCCGGGACGGCGACGGCGCCACGCGTGCGCCGCGCAAGGGCTCATTTCCGTGCGTCTGCGTCATCGGGATCGAGCAGACGGTGCAGATGCACTATGAAATAGCGCATGTGGGCGTTGTCGACGGTCGCCTGCGCCTTGGCACGCCATGCCACCTCTGCCGACCGGTAGTCGGGAAAGATGCCGACGATGTCGAGACCAGCGAGATCGCGGAACTGGATGCCCGACAGCGAGCTCAATTCGCCGCCGAACACAAGATGGAGAAGCTGCCTGTCTTCTTTGCGATCGCTCATGAGGTCGTACCCGAATCAGTGCCTGCCTCTCCAAAGCCAGGGCAGGGCGAAGATGATGGATCAGAGGTTTTGCTGTCCACGGCCTAAAGCATTCCTCCACCACTTTAAACCGGTGCGATGACCTTTCTCAGCCTCGGCAGCAGCGGCGCTCTGCCGGCGACCAGCGCGCCATGGCGGACCGTTGGCCCGGCATAGCTGAGCGCAGCGCCCGAGGCATCGAGAATCTGGCCGCCGGTCTCGGCCAGTATCAGGTCGGCGGCCGCGAGATCCCAGTCATGCGCGTTCGGCTTGACGAAGGTGGCATCGATCTCGCCACGCGCCACCATCGCGATCCGGTAGGCCAGCGAGGGGATGGAGCCCGTCCGGTCGAAATCGAGCGACAGCCGGCGCGCTGCCTCGTCGAGCAGCGGCCTGGGACCGGCCAGCACAGGCCTTTCCGCCCGCCGCAGGGCAAGCGGCGCGCCGTTGACCGTGCCGCCTCCGCCAAGCGCCGCCAGGAACACCTCCTCCTTGACCGGACAATCGAGCACGCCGGCCAGAGGACGACCGGCCTCCACCACCGCGATGCTGACGCACCAGGTGGAGCGCTTCTCGATGAAGGCGCGCGTGCCGTCGATCGGGTCGACGACGAAGGTGCGTCGCGCCGAGAGCCTTTCGCCGGAATCGGCGGTTTCCTCCGACAGCCAGCCATAATCGGGCCTGGCGGCGCGCAGCACATCGTGGAGGAAGCGGTCGACCGCCAGATCGGCCTCGCTCACGGGCGAGGAACCGGTCTTCATCCAGACTTCGGGGTCCTTGCCGAAAAAGCCGAGCGCGATGGCGCCGGCCTCGCGCGCGGCCGCGCCGATCAGCGCCAGATCCTCGGCGGCGTCACTCGCCTGCAAGCGTCATGCCCTCGACGAGAAGCGTGGGCGCGGCCACCCCGAAATTGCGGTCGAGGTCGGAGGCCGGCGTCATGGCCCTGAACATGTCCTTCAGGTTCGACGCGATGGTCACTTCGGAGACCGGATGGGCGAGCGCACCGTTCTCGATCCAGAAGCCCGACGCGCCGCGACTGTATTCGCCGGTGACCATGTCCACGCCCTGTCCGAAGACCTCCGTGACGTAGAAGCCCGACGCCAGCGAGGCGATCAGGTCCTCGGCGCTCGCCGTGCCCGGCTCGATGGCGAAGTTGGTGGCGGAGGGCGAGACCGACGACGAGGCGCGCACGCCGCGGCCATTGGTCACGAGGCCCAGTTCTCGCGCCGCCGAGGTCGACAAGAGCCAGTGGCGGAGCACGCCGCCCTCCACCATGACGAGCGGCGCACCGGCGACCCCCTCCCCGTCGAACGGCCGGGATGACTGGCCGCGCCGGCGCGTGGGGTCGTCGGTGACGGTGATCGAGGCTGACGCGATCTCCTTGCCCATCATGTCGCGGAGGAAGCTCGTCTTTCGCGCCACCGACGCGCCGTTGATGGCGCCGGCCAGATGTCCGGCGATGCCGCGGGCGACGCGCGGATCATAGATCACCGAGACGCGGCCGGTCCGCGCCTTCCTGGCGCCCAGCCTGCGCACGGCGCGCTCGCCCGCCTTGCGGCCGATCTCGGCCGGGGCATCCAGCTCCGCCAGATGGAGCCTCGAGGAATAATCGTAGTCCCGCTCCATCTTCGTGCCCTCGCCGGCCACGGCGCTGACGGAGCGCGAGAAGCGGGTGGCAGTGTAGTGCCCGAGGAACCCGGCCGAGGTGGCGAGCACGAGACCGCCGAGCCCGGCGCTCGCCCCGCTGCCGCCGGAATTGGTGACGCCTGCCACGGCGAGTGCCGCCGCCTCTGCTTCCAGCGCGGCCTCGCGCAATTCATCGGCCGAGACATCGGAAGGGTCGTAGAGGTCGAGATCGGGAATGACGCGCGCGAGCGAATCCGCGTCTGCCAGGCCCTGGAAGGGGTCCTCCGGCGACACTCTGGCCATGGCGACGGCTCTCTCGGCCAGCGACGCCGGATCGGCGCCCGCCACCGCTGAGACACTCGCGACTCGCCTGCCGACGAAGACACGCAGAGATATGTCGTCGCTTTCGGACGCCTCGGTGCTCTCGACCTTGCCCAGCCTGACCGACACGCCCTTGGAACGCGACCTGACGGCAACCGCGTCGGCCTCGTCGGCGCCGGCCTTGCGGGCGGCATCGACCAGCGCGCTGACGAGATCGGTCAATCTGGACTGTTCGGCGGTCATATCGGCCCTTCCGGCTTGGGGGAGGCTGGCTTGCGTGCGCGACAAAGCGGCAGCCACCATCTATTGTCCCCTCCCCCGATGTGCAATGGCTGGAGGCCGGCGCCGACATTGCAGCGCTGGCGCAAACCCCCGAGATACGGACCTGAAATGACCCCTTTTCACCTCGCCTTCCCCGTCCGAGACCTGGACGAGACCCGCCGGTTCTACGGTGAGGTCCTCGGCTGCGAGATCGGCCGCTCATCGCAGAGCTGGGTCGATTTCTCGCTCTACGGCCACCAGATGTCGGCGCATCTCAGACCCGGCGCCCCGGACGCGGCCCGCGATGGCGCGGTCGACGGCGTCGCCGTGCCGATCCCGCATTTCGGGGTCGTGCTGACCATGGACGACTGGGAGAACCTCGCCCGGAAGCTGGAGGCTGCGCCGGGGATCGACTGGCTGGAAAGGCCGATGGTGCGCTTCAGGGGCGAGCCCGGCGAGCAGGCCACGCTGTTCATCCGCGATCCGTCGGGCAACGCCCTCGAATTCAAGGGCTTCCGCTCGATGGAGCAGCTCTTCGCGCACTGAAGGCCCGCGCGATGGACGGCCCCGCCAGCCACGCCGCCTTCACCACAGGCTCGACGCTGAGGCACGTGGTGGTGATGACGGCGACCGGCTCGATCGGCCTGGTTGCGATCTTCCTCGTCGACGCGCTGAACCTCTTCTATATCTCGCTGCTGGGCGTCCAGGGACTGGCGGCCGCGATCGGCTTCGCGGGCACGCTGATGTTCTTCACGACTTCGGTCGCCATCGGCCTGACGATCGCGACGTCAGCGCTGGTCTCGCGTGCGCTCGGCCGCGGAGCCCGCGAGGACGCGGCGCGCCTGGGCGGCGCAGCGATGGTCTTCGTGGCCATCGCATCGGGACTGCTGGTCGCACTCGTCTGGCCGTTCCTCGATTTCCTCGTCGGCCTCATGGGCGCGACGGGCGAGACGCGGGCTCTCGCGGTGCGCTTCCTCCAGATCGTCGTGCCGTCCTCCCCGATCCTGGCGCTGGGCATGTGCGCGACCGGCATCCTGCGCGGCGTCGGCGATGCGCGCCGGGCCATGTATGTCACGCTGGCGGGCGGGATCGTGGCCGCGATCGTCGATCCCATCCTCATCTTCGGGCTCGATCTCGGCCTTGACGGAGCCGCCATATCGACGGTGATCTCGCGCACCGCGCTTCTCGTCGTCGGCCTCTACGGCGCGCACCGCGTCCACCGGCTGGTCGCCATGCCGGACCGCGCGCGCCTCGTCGCCGCCTCGCGCACCTATTTTGCCATCGCCGTTCCTGCCGTCCTGACACAGGTCGCCACACCGGTCGGCAACGCCTATGTCACGGCGCAGATCGCCAGCTTCGGCGACGACGCGGTGGCGGGCTGGGCGATCGTCGGGCGCATCATGCCCGTCGCCTTCGGCGCCATCTTCGCCCTTTCGGGCGCGGTCGGGCCGATTCTCGGTCAGAACTACGGCGCTGGCCGCTACGACCGGCTACGCCAGACGATGCGCGACAGCCTCCTGGTCACGCTGGTCTTCGTCCTCGTCGTGTGGGCGCTGCTCGCGGTCTTTCGGGGCAACATCGCCGACCTGTTCGGCGCGAGCGACGGCGCGCGTGCGATCGTCACCTTCTTCTGCCTCTTCGTCGCCGGCAGCTTCCTCTTCAACGGAGCCCTGTTCGTGGCGAACGCGGCGTTCAACAATCTCGGCTTCGCGACCTACTCGACCGTGTTCAACTGGGGGCGCTCCACGATCGGTGTCATTCCCTTCGTGTGGGTCGGCGCGCAGCTCTACGGGGCCGAAGGCGTGCTCGCCGGCTGGGGGCTTGGTGCCGTCGTCTTCGGGGTCGCGGCCGTGATCGTCTGCTTCAGGGTGATCCGGCGCATAGGCGAGGTTCCCGGCGAAGGCCAGGACCCCATGCCGGCCCCGCCGCCGGCCGCGCAGTCGCCATTCTCGACGGGCAAGGCCGCGACGCTGCAATAGCCTGGTTCAGCCGCCCTGTCCGGCCTGCGGCTCCGGCCCGACGGTCATGATTGCGGGCTCCTGCGACAGAAGCAGACGCGCCGCCTCGCGTACCTCGTCTATCGTGACGGCCTCGATCAGCGCCCTGCGCCGCTCGATATAGTCGATGCCGAGATCCTCGACCTGAAGCGTCACGAGCGTGTTGGCGATGGCGCCGGAATTGTCGAGATTGTTGATGGCGTAGGCGCCGATCACGAAGCGCTTGGCGGCGGCGAGTTCGTCCTCGCTGGGACCTTCGCCGGCCATGCGCGCGATCTCCTCGCGGATCACCGAGAGCGTTTCGTCGATCCTGTCGGACCGGGTAGACGTGCCGATGACGAGCGAGGACACGTAGTCGCGGTTCACCAGCGAGGAGGATATGCCGTAGGCCAGTCCGCGCGTCTCGCGTACCTCGCGGAAGAGTCGCGACGTGAATGTGCCGCCACCCAGCACGTGGTTCATCAGGTAGGCCGCGAAGAAGCGCGGGTCCTTGCGCTCGAGCCCCGGATAGGCCAGCCGCAGGCGCGTCTGGGGCAGGTCGAAGGGTACGCGGACCTCCTGGGCCAGGCGCGGCTCCAGCCTTTCGACGTCGGCCAGCCGCGCCTCGGCGGGCAGTTCCGCGAAGAGCGCGTCGAGCTCGCGCGCCAGCGTCGGCGCATCGATCGCGCCGACGACGCCGACGAAAAGGTTGGAGCGCGCGAAATTCGCCGCGTGGAACGCGCGCAGATCGTCCGCGGTGACCGAGGCGAGGCTGTCGGCCGTCCCCTCGTCGCGGCGCGCATAGGGGTGGTCGCCATAGACGGCCTCCGCCCAGGCGATCTCGGCGACGGTGTTGGGATTGCGGGAGCGTGCCTCGATGCCGGAGACGATCTGCGCGCGGATGCGGGCGAGCGGCTCGGCGTCGAAGCGGGGCGCCCCGACCGCGAGCTTGAGCAGAGCGAAAGCCTCGCCGCGCGTCTCGGCCAGCGTGCGCATGGAACCGTAGATGGCGTCGCGCGTCGCGTTGAAGCTCATCTCGGCGCCCGCGTCGTCGAGCGCGATCTGGAAAGCGTCGGCGTCGAGATCGCCTGCCCCCTCGTCGAACAGGCCGGTCATCAGGTTCGCCAGGCCTTCGCGCCCGGCGGGGTCCTGCGTGGAGCCGCCCTTGAAGGCGAAGCGGATCGTGACGAGGGGGACCGAGTAGTCCTCGACGAGCCAGGCCTTCACGCCGCCCGGCGAGACGACCTCCTGGATGGTGACGGCGGCATGGACGGGCCGCGCCGTGAGCGCCGACACGACCAGCATGGCCATGGCCGCCACGACCAGGATGATGGAACGGTGGGCGCCGCGCCTCAGACCGTCATGACTCATGGGTTAGCTCCCTCGTCCGGCGGCAGGAGGTATCCCGTCACCGAGCCGTTGGCCGCCAGGTAACGGCGCGCGGCATTCTGCACGGCATCCGGCGTGACCGCCCGCAGGCGTTCGGGCCAGGCTTCCACGTCGGCGACGGTGCTGCCCGTGGTGAGTGCGGCTCCATAGAGACGCGCCATGCCGGACTGGTCGTCGCGCGCGAAAACGAGGCTTCGCAGGAACCGCCGCCTTGCGCGCTCGACCTCGTCGGGCGTCACGCCCGCGTCGGCGATCTTCGCGATCTCGGCCTGAAGCGCGGCTTCCACGTCGGCCAGTTCGGCGTCGCCGCGCGGGCTGCCGTAGACGGCGAAGCTGCTCTGGTCGAGCGCGGAGCCGCGATAGTATGCGCCTGCGGCCGACGCGATGCCGCGGCGCACGACGAGTTCCTGATAGATGCGGCTGCGCACGCCACCGCCGAGGATCTCGGCCAGCAGGTCCAGCGCCTCGGCCTCGCCGGGTTCGGCCGTGGCGTAGGAGGGCACGAGCCAGGCGCGGCGCAGACTTGGCACGCTGACGCGCGGATCGGCGAAGCTGACGGTCCTTTGCGTGCGCGGCGGCGGCTCGGCCGGGCGCTGCCGCGGGCCGATATCCGCCTTGGCCGGGAGGACGCCGTAGGTGCGCTCGGCCATCGCGCGCACGGCATCCGCATCGACGTCGCCGGTCACGACGAGAACGGCGTTGTTGGGGGCGTAGAAGCGCTCGTAGAAGGCGAGCGCGTCGTCGCGGCCGAGCGTCTCGATCTCGTGCATCCAGCCGATGATCGGCACGCCGTAGGGATGGTTTACGTAGAGCGTCGCCTCGACGCCCTCGCCGAGAATCCCCTGCGGATTGTTGTCGATACGCTGGTTGCGCTCCTCGATGACCACGTCGCGCTCGGGGCCGATGACGGCCTCGTCGAGGACGAGATTGGCCATGCGGTCGGCCTCGAAACGCATCATCGTCTCGAGCGCAGCGGGTTCGACCTGCTGGAAATAGGCGGTGTAGTCGTATGAGGTGAAGGCGTTCTCGCGGCCGCCGATGGCAGCGATCTCGGCGGTGAAGGCGCCGGCGGGATGGTCGCGCGTGCCCTTGAACATCAGGTGTTCGAGGAAATGGGCGATGCCGGAGCGCCCGGCGGGCTCGTCGGCGCTGCCTGCCCTGTACCAGACCATATGGGTCACGACGGGCGCGCGCCGGTCGGGCACGACGACCACCTCGAGACCGTTGTCGAGGGTGAAATGCGCGACGTCGGCCGGCGATGACGGCTTGGCCTCGGCGGTCTCGGCCTGGCCGGCCGCGACGGTGCCGAGGAGAAAAAGCGCGCCGATCGTCGCGACGGCGCCGTGGCCTTGCGGCATTGGCAGCTCCCTTTTCGGGCGAGAATCTAGTCGCCGCGCGCAGGCTGGCGAAATGAAATGTTCGTCATGTGGCGCGGACCGCGCCTGCGACGATCAGTCCGCCCCACCGGCGAAGCGGAAGAAGCGGATGGCCGTCTCGCCGTATTCGCGCTCGTCGAGAAGCTTGAAGCCTTCGACGGAAGCGAAGCGTTCCGAGGCAGCCTCCTCGACGACGGCGAGCGCACCGGGCCTCAGCCAACCGCCATCACGGGCGGCGGCAAGGGCCTGCTCGCCCAAGCCGCGGCCATAGGGCGGGTCGGCGAAGAGGAGCCCGAAAGGCTCGATCGTGCCGGCAGCGCCCAGGCGGGTGGCGTCGCGGCGGAAGAGCTTCGTGCGCCCCTGCAGCCCCAGCGCCTCGACATTCTCGCGCACGAGCGCCCGCGCCTCGGCCGCCTCCTCGATGAAGAGACAATGCGCGGCGCCCCGCGAGACGGCCTCGATGCCCAGCGCGCCGGTTCCGGCGAAGAGGTCGAGAACGCGCGCACCTTCGAGATCGTCCGCGAAGCGATGCGCGATGACGTTGAAGACCGCCTCGCGCGTGCGATCGGACGTGGGCCGGATCGCATCGCTGCGTGGAGCTGCGAGCGGACGGCCGCGAAAGGCGCCGCCGACGACCCTCATTCCTTGCCGCGCGGCTTGCGCGGACGGCCCGCACCGCCATCGCGACGCGGGGGTCGCGGCTTGCCGCCATCGTCGCGCGGGCCGCCGGAAGGTGCTGCCGACCTTGGCGCCGACCTGCCGGTCACGGGGCGCGGCTTGCCGGCATAGCGGCGGTCGGCAGTCCGTTCGGCCTCCGCCGCCGCCTTCTTCTCGCCCATCGGGCGCGCGCCCGGCGCCATCCAGACGTTGGAGGTGCGCGAGCGCGGCGGCTCATAGGGCCGATCCTCGCGCCGTGCCGGCTTTCCGCCCGGGGCACCGCCGCGCGCGCCCGGCTTCGCGTTGCGGCCCGGCTTGCCGCCGCGGCCAGGCTTGCCGCCGTGGCCGGGCTTCGTCTGGAGCCTGTCGAGCGCCTTCTCGCGCCGCTCGGCCGGCTTTTCGCGGTAGGGCCGCGCGTCCCTTGCCGGCCGCTCGGGCGCCCGTTGCTCGTCGGCCGCGCTGACCGGCTTGTTGGAGAAGGGCTGCGCCACGGGCGCGTCGAAATCGGCGCCGGCCTCGGCGATGAGGCGCTCGCCGAGCTGGTCGCGGAGCATGCGGCCCTTGAGTTCCAGCACCGCGCCCTCGGCAAGCTCGCCGAGCTGGAACGGACCGTATGAGACGCGGATCAGCCGCGTCACCTCCAGCCCGAGCTCGCCCATGATGTTCTTGACCTCGCGGTTCTTGCCCTCGCGCAGGCCGACCGACAGCCAGGCGTTGGAGCCCTGCTCGCGCTCCAGCGTCGCCTCGACCGCTCCGTAGAAGACGCCGTCGACGGCCATGCCGTCCTTCAGGGCGGCAAGCGCGTCGACGTCGACCTTGCCGTGAACGCGCACGCGGTAGCGGCGCAGCCAGCCGGTCGAAGGCAGTTCGAGAAGGCGGGCGAGCCCGCCATCGTTGGTCAGCAGCAGCAGCCCCTCGGTATTGATGTCCAACCTGCCTATCGTCACGAGGCGGGGGAGAGACTTCGGCAGCACGTCGAAGACCGTCTGGCGGCCTTCCGGGTCGCGGTTCGTGGTGACGACGCCGGCCGGCTTGTGGAACAGGAAGAGCCGCGTCCGCTCGATGGCGGGGATCGGCTTTCCGTCGATCTCGATCCTGTCGGCATCGCCGACATTGAGGGCGGGCGACGTGACGACCTTGCCGTTGACGGCGATCCGGCCATCGGCGATCAGCGCCTCCGCGTCGCGCCGCGATGCCACGCCAGCGCGCGCCAGCCGCTTGGCGATGCGTTCGACCCCCTCGCGCGCCACGGCCGGCGCTTCATCGAGGCGCTGCGGTCTCCTGTCGCCCTTCTGATCGGGCCTGGCTCCGGGCTTGCCGAAGCGTGGCGGCCTGCCGGCCGCGTCGCCCGTCCTGAACGGCTTGCGCCCCGCGCCTTCGGCGGGACGACCAGCACCACGCGGCCGGTCGCCGTCGGGGCGAGCGTCCCTGTCGCCACCTTTCGGCTTCCAGGGCTTGCGGGCACCGCCATCGGCAGCGCGGGGGCGCTCGCCCTCGGGAAGGGCATCCCTCTTCTCGCCCTTTGGCTTCCAGGGCTTGCGGGCACCACCATCGGTAGCGCGGGGGCGCTCGCCCTCGGGAAGCGCATCCCTCTTCTCGCCCTTCGGCTTCCAGGGCTTGCGGGCACCGCCATCGGCAGCGCGAGGCCGGTCGGCTCCCGGACGGGCATCCTTCTCGCCCTTCGGCTTCCATGGTTTGCGCGCTCCGCCATCGGCAGCGCGAGGCCGGTCGCCTTCGGGACGGGCATCCTTCGCGCCACCTTTCGGCTTCCAGGGCTTGCGGGCACCGCCATCGGCAGCGCGGGAGCGCTCGCCCGGACGGTCACGACCGCCGGGAGCCTTGCCGCCCGGCCTGCCACCACGCGGGAACTTCTTCTTGTCGTCGCTCATCTGGCCATTGCCCTTTCGCGCGGCTAGGTATCACCAACGCCCAAGGCAGGCGAGGAGATTATGCGGGTCAGTCGACCGGATTTCATGGGGCTCGCGCTGGAGGAGGCCCGCGCCGCGGCACGCCGGGGCGAGGTTCCTGTCGGCGCGGTGCTGGTGCGCGACGGTACGGTCGTGGCACGCGCCGGCAACCGCACGCGCGAACTCGCGGACCCTACCGCCCATGCCGAGATAGTGGCCCTCCGCTCTGCCTGCCGCGACGCAGGATCGGAACGGCTGCCGGACTGCGACCTCTACGTCACGCTGGAGCCCTGCGCCATGTGCGCGGCGGCCGTTTCCTTCGCGCGGATCAGGAGGCTCTATTTCGGCGCCACGGATCCGAAGGGCGGCGCGGTGGTCAGCGGTCCGCGCTTCTTCGCCTCTCCGACATGTCACCATGCGCCGGAAATCTATCCCGGGCTCGGCGAGGTCGAGTCGGCAGAACTGCTGCAGTCGTTCTTCAGGTCCCGGAGGGGCTGAGGATCAGAGCCAGGGCACGAGGTCGCGCCAGCTCCGCTCGCCGGGCTTGCGGGCCTCGCGCTTGAGGCGACGCTCCTTCCTCCACTCGTCCTCGCCGAGGTCGTCGGTGGGGGCCGTGGCGGATGCCTGGCGATAGTCGAGCGGCGGTTCGCTCAGATAGCGCCGCGAGGTCGGGCTGCCCTGCTGGGACACTGCAAGACGGCGCCTGAACTCGTCGCGCTGGGCCGTAGGGTTGCCCATCTCGCTGTTCTGGCGCGAGCGTGGCCCGAAGGTGGACGCGACGGAACCGTCGTCTGCCCGCACGGGCACCACGGGAGGGGCCACCTCGGGACGGAAGTCGGGGTCGTCGCGGTTGAGCGTCGCTTCGGCGCGCACGCGGCGCCGGCGTTCCTCCGGAGATTCGGGCCAGGCCGGCCCACCGGCCGTGCGGAGCCCTTCCTGCGGGGGCGGCAGGGTGGCCGCCGTCGTCTCGCCCGGACGCACCAGCTCGGCGCGGGGCTTGTACTCGATTTCCGGCTTGTCGTCCTTCGGCCCGATCGCGAGCACGCCGGTCACGTCCTCGAGGAGCTGCTCGTGCGAGCCCTTGCCCGTGCCATAGGTCGGCCCGGCAATGCATCCCGAAAGCAAAGCTCCCGAGACCGTCAGCGCCACAGAGGTCGCGGCGATGCGGCCGCGCTGCCGAGTTCCTGTCACTGCCACCTTGGATCCGCCTCTCGTGCCGGCCGAGCCGGCATTCAATTGTCCACCTGCCCAAAGCCTTTAGCGCCGAATCCGGCGACAACAAGGCCGATGCCTTCCGGCTTCATACAGGAAGCAGCCGAAAGCGGCAACGCGGGCGCTCAAATCCTCCCCAGCCGCCGCAGTTCGCGCAGAGCCGCCGCGTCGCGCGCCGAGACGTCGGGAAATTCCGGGTCCGCGCCGACGTCGTCGGTGTAGCGCCACGAGCGCGCGCATTTGGTGCCACCGGCCGGCCTGACGGCGACGGCGACGCCGGGCACCTCCTCCAGCACGAAGAGCCCGTCCGGCGGCGCGTCCGCGCTCAGCGCAACGCCGCTGGTGATCGCGACCTCGGCGAGGTCGACGCCGTCGAGCGCCGCCATAAGCTCGGGATCGGTGACATGCACGGCAGGAGCCGCCTCGAGCGAGGAGCCGATCGTCTTTCTGGCCCGCTCGATTTCGAGCGCCCCGGTGACCACCCGGCGAACCTGGCGGACCTTGCGCCACTTGGCGGCGAGCGCATCGTCGCGCCATTCGGCCGGCGCGTCGCGGAACTGCTCCAGATGCACGGAGGCGGCTTGCGGATCACGCGCCAGCCAGGCCTCCTCCGTGGTGAATGGCAGCATCGGCGCAAGCCATGTCGCCACGCGCTCGAAGACGTGCCGGACGACGTGGATCGCCGCCTTGCGGCGAAGGCTCGAGGGCGCGTCGCAGTAGAGCGCGTCCTTGCGGATGTCGAAATAGAAGGCGGACAGGTCCACCACCATGAAGTCGAGCATGGCGCGCGCGATGCGCTTGAAGTCGAAGCCGTCGTAGCCACGCCGCACGAGATCGTCGAGTTCGGTCAGCCGGTGCAGCATCAGCCGTTCGAGTTCGGGCATGTCGGCGAGCGCGACGTCTTCACCCTCGTCATGGGCGAGCGTGCCGAGCATCCATCGCATCGTGTTCCTGAGCTTGCGGTAGGCGTCGATGTTGGTCTGCAGCACGTTCTTGCCGAGACGCTGGTCCTCCCAGTAGTCGGTGGTCATCACCCACAGCCTGAGGATGTCGGCGCCGGACTGCTTCATCACGTCCTGCGGCACGACCGTATTGCCGAGCGATTTCGACATCTTGCGGCCGTCTTCGTCCATGGTGAATCCATGCGTGATGACGGTGTCGTAGGGCGCGCGGCCGCGTGTGCCGCAGCTCTCCAGCAGCGAGGAATGAAACCAGCCGCGATGCTGGTCGGAACCTTCGAGGTACACGTCGGCCGGCCATTTGAGGTCGGGCCGGTCCTCCAGCGTGAAGACGTGCGTGGAGCCGGAGTCGAACCAGACATCGAGGATGTCGGTCACCCGGCGCCAGCGCGAATGGTCGTGATCGTTGCCGAGAAAACGCTCGGTGGCGCCCTCGGCGAACCACGCGTCCGCGCCCTCGGCCTCGAAAGCCTCGACGATGCGGGCGTTTACGGCCTCGTCCTTCAGCACCTCGCCATCGGCGTCCGCGAAGATGCAGATCGGCACGCCCCAGGCGCGCTGCCGCGACAGCACCCAGTCGGGCCGCTCCTCGATCATGGCGCGCAGCCGTGTCTGGCCGGCGGCCGGCACGAAGCGGGTGGCGTCGATGGCGGCGAGCGCGCGGGTGCGCAGGGTGTCGGGTTTGTTCACCCCCTCACCCGGCTGCTTCGCAGCCACCCTCTCCTCGAGGGGAGAGGAGGGCGCCGGCGGCGCCACCTCGCTCTTCTCCCCACCGGGGAGAAGGTGGCCCAAAGGGCCGGATGCGGGGGCGATCTTCATGCCATACCCGCCCAGCTCCTTGTCCATGTGGACGAACCATTGGGGGGTGTTGCGGAAGATGACCGGCTTCTTGGAGCGCCAGGAATGCGGATAGGTGTGCTTGAGCCGCCCGCGTGCGAAGAGCATGCCGGCGGCGATCAGCGCATCGATGACGGCCTTGTTGGCGTCGCCCTTCTTGCCGTTGTCGTCGATGACGCGCGCGGCTCCGCCCTCGCGGTCGGGGCCGAAGCCGGGCGCATCCTTCGTGAAGAAGCCGGCATCGTCGACCGTGAAGGGAATCGCGGTGTCGATGCCGCGGGCACGCAGGTCCTTGGATGCCGCGGTCCAGGCGTCGAAGTCCTCGCGGCCGTGGCCGGGCGCGGTGTGCACGAAGCCCGTGCCCGCGTCGTCGGTGACGTGGTCGCCGGCAAGCATGGGGACGGGGAACCGATATGCCCCCTCACCCGGCTCGGCTATCGCCTCGCCACCCTCTCCCCGAGGGGGAGAGGAGGTCGCCGTCATCGCCGCTGCTCTCTTCTCCCCACCGGGGAGAAGGTGGCCCGAAGGGCCGGATGAGGGGGCCGGACGCCAGCCTGCAAGCGGGTGGGAAAGCTGAATCCCGTCAAGCTCTTCGGCCGACACGCTGCGGATGAGATTCAGGGTGAGCTTCGCCTTCTGCGCGGCGTCTTCGGCGAGGTTCTGCGCAAGGATGAGCTTCTCGCCGACGCGCGGGCCGAAATCGTTCTCGACGGACGCGACCTCGTAGAGGCCGTAGGCGACGCGGGGCGAGTATGCGACGGCGCGATTGCCGGGGATCGTCCAGGGAGTGGTCGTCCAGATGACCACATGTACACCGACGAGTTCGCCCGACGTCGCCACGGGAAACTTCACCCAGATCGTGTCGCTTTCGTAGTCCTGGTACTCGACCTCGGCCTCGGCCAGCGCGGTGCGCTCGACGACGCTCCACATGACCGGCTTGGAGCCGCGATAGAGCTGGCCGGACATGGCGAACTTCAGGAGTTCGCCCGCGATGCGCGCCTCGGCGTGGAAGTTCATGGTCGTATAGGGGTTGTCGAAATCGCCGACGACGCCGAGGCGCTGGAACTCCTGCGCCTGGACGGCGATCCACTTCTCGGCATAGGCGCGGCACTCCTGCCGGAACGCGACCATGGCGGACGGTTCGGAGAGGTCGGGCTTCGCCCTGCCCTTCGCGCGATAGTTCTCCTCCTCGATCTTCCACTCGATCGGCAGTCCGTGGCAGTCCCAGCCCGGCACGTAGTTGGAATCGTAGCCGCGCATCTGGAAGGAGCGCGTGATGACGTCCTTGAGGATCTTGTTCAGCGCATGGCCGATATGGATGTTGCCGTTGGCGTAGGGCGGGCCGTCATGGAGCACGTAGAGGGGGCGGCCGGCGGCGCTATCGCGCAGGCGACGGTAGAGGTCCATCTCCTGCCAGCGCTTCACCAGAAGCGGCTCCTTCTCGGGCAGGCCGGCCCGCATGGGGAAATCGGTCTGCGGCAGATAGAGGGTCTTGGAATAGTCGAGCGTTTCGGACGTGTCGGTCATGGTCTCGCCGTCTCTGGGCCAATCGCAGCGCGAGGCCACGAGCATGAAGTCGATTGCGGATTAGGCGGCGCGCGGGCGGACGCGGCCGGGCATGGCTTGTCCCGGACCTGCCGCCGGCTTCAGAGCGGGCGGGAGGCCGGGCCGGTAATTCGTATCGCGAACACGCGCGGGCGCTGGCTCGATTTCATGGCAGCCTCATAGCGGAGGCAGCGGCAAGAATAAAGCGCGCAGATGGCACGGCCATCAGCGCCCGTCGGCGAAACCCAGCGCCCGGTCGAGCGCGGAAAGCGGCGACACACCGGAAAGCAGGGCCCGCGCTTCGTCGGCGTCACGATTCATTCGGGAAACGAGGGCGTCGAGGCCGTCGAACTTCTCCTCGCCCCGGATGAAGCCGAAGAAGGAGACGCGACAGGTCTCGCCATAGAGGTCGCCGTCGAAGTCGAACAGAAACGTCTCGAGCAGGGGCGCGCCATCGGCCTCCACGGTCGGGCGGCGGCCGTAGCTTGCCACGCCGTCATGGAGGCTCCCGCCGGGACGCGCCAGGCGCACCGCGTATATGCCATGGCGCAGGCCGTCGTCCTGGCCGAGGACCATGTTGGCGGTCGGGAAACCCAGCGTCCTGCCGAGCCTCCTGCCGCCCGTCACCTCGCCCTCGACGGTGAAGCGGTAGCCGAGCAGCCCGGCGGCCTCGGCTACGGCGCCGTCCTCCAGATGGGCGCGGATCCGGCTCGACGACACAACCTCGGCGCCTTCGTCGCGAAACGCATCGACCAGCGTGACGTCGAAGCCGAGACGCTCGCCCGCCGCCATCAGATAGGCAGGGCCACCCTGCCGCTTGCGGCCGAAATGAAAATCGAAGCCGGTGACGACGTGGCGCGTGCCGAGGCCATCGACGAGGACGCGGTTCACGAAATCCTCGGCCGAGAGCGCGGCGAATTCGCGCGTAAAGGGGCATTCGATCACGGCAGCCAGCCCCAGCAGACCTGCGAGTCGCGCCTTCATGGGCGCGGGCGTTATCCGGAACAGCGGCACGTCGGGCTGGAACAGCGCGCGCGGATGCGGCTCGAACGTCAGCACCAGCGCGGGAACGCCGAGCCGGTCGGCCTCGTGCCTGGCCCTGTCGAGCACCGCCTGATGGCCGCGATGCACGCCGTCGAAATTGCCGATCGCCACCACGCCACCGCGCAGCTCGGCAGGCAGTCCGGCAAGATCGCCGATGCGCATGGCGCCTTCCCTCGCGCAGGCGGCCATGGTCAGCGCAGCCGCGGCATGGAGGCAACCGGCGCGTAGCCCTGCCGCGCGAGGAACGTGCCGAGCGCCTTCAGATCCGGCTCGTCGGCGCCGCCATACTCGCCCGCATGGATGCCGCCGGAGACGAAGAGCACGTCGATGCCGTTGTCGGCGGCGCCCTTCACGTCGGTCAGGACGCCATCGCCGATGGCGAGCGCTTCGGCCGCGCCGACCGGCCGCCCGAGCACCTTGCCTGCGGCCCCAAGCGCCGCGGCGTAGATCGGCGGGTGGGGCTTGCCCGAGATCAGCGTGCGCCCGCCGAGCCGCGCATAGTCGCGGGCCAGCGCGCCCGCGCAGTAGATCAAGCGGTCGCCCTTCTCCACGACGATGTCGGGATTGGCGCAGACGAAAGGCAGGTCGCGGGCGCGCAGACGCGCGAGCATCTCGGCATAGTCGTCAGGCGTCTCGACGTCGTCGTCGAAGAGACCGGTGCACACCACCGTGGACGCCTCGAACTCCTCGACGATGTCCACGTCGAGCCCGTCATAGATCGTCATGTCGCGCTCGGGCCCAAGGTGGAAGACCCGGCGAGGCCCGTTGCGGATGAGATCCTGGGTGACGTCGCCCGACGTGACGATCCGGTCATAGGCTTCCGCCGGGACGCCGAGCGCGTGGAGCTGCGCGCGCACGCCGGGAAAGGGACGCGGCGCGTTGGTGATGAGAACGACGGCGATGCCCGCCTGGCGTGCCCGAGCGAGCGCCGCGCAGGCGTCGGAAAAGGAGCGGACGCCGTTGTGGAGCACACCCCAGACGTCGCACAGGATTGCGGCATAGGGCGCGCAAACGTCCTCCAGCCTGCCAACGATACGCGGTGCCTCGCCCATTCGGCCTCCCTTAGCACCCGGCCGCCGCGGGCGCCGGAGCCCGCAGGGCTTAGCGGAACCTCTCGCGCGTGTCACCTGCGGCCAGCCGTTCACATTGGTTAACGCGTGACGAAGCGGCCCGATTGATTTCGACGTGAATGGAGAACGGCGAATTAGGAGTTTTCTGCCAAAACAGATCAGAGATGACTAATCTATCGGGGTTTGGGCAGATGTTCCGCGATTTCCTGCGCAGCAAGCGAGGCAATTTCGCCAGCATGACCGCGCTGGCCGCCGTGCCGATTCTCGGCGGGCTGGCGATGGCCGTCGACTATACCGAACTCGCGCGACAGCGTGCCGAGACGCTCAATGCGCTCGATGCCGCCGGCATTGCCACGGCGCGGCGCATCGCGGAAGGGGCATCGGACGACGACGCGAAGATCTACGCACAGGACTTCTTCGAGGCCAATCTGCGGGTCGTCGATCCCAAGGACGCCACGCTCACCGTGGTGCTGCCCAACAGCAATTTCGGCGGCGGAACGCTCAAGATGTCGGCCGACCTGGTCTACCGGCCCTACTTCTTTCCCGGCTTCCAGAAGCTCATCGGCACCCAGGGCGACGACCTGACGGCACAGATCGACTTTTCCGCCGACACGGAAATCCGCCTGAAGAACACGCTCGAGGTCGCGCTCGTTCTCGACAATTCGGGCTCGATGGACTTCAACGGCTCCGGTTCGGGCACGAAGCGCATCGACCTCCTCAAGGCCGCGGCGAAGGAACTGGTTACGACGCTGTCCAAGCAGGCGGCGCACATGAAGCAGATTTCCAAGCCGGTTCAGTTCGGGCTGGTGCCTTTCGCGTCGGCGGTCAATGTCGGGCCGCAGCACGCGACGGCGAGCTGGATGGACCTCGAGGGCCGTTCCACGATCCACCACGAGAATTTCAACTGGGCCTCGCTGACGGCGTCCAACAAGAAGGTTTCGCTGGTCGGCGGCGTCTATCGCAAGGTGGGCTCGGGCTGGGGCGCGGAAGAGAACCAGATCGTCACCCGCTTCTCGCTTTTCGACGAACTGAAGCGCCAGGACGGCACCGAGAAGGTGCAGACCGGCACGAAGGAAGAGTGCACGGGCTCGGGAAAGAACAAGACCTGCAAGACCGTGCCCGTCTACACCGACGTCCCCGTCTACAAGCCCTTCGCCAAGTGGGAAGGCTGCGTGGAGATGCGCCCCTCCCCCTATACCTTCACCAACGAGGTACCCACGTCGTCCAAGTCGGACAGCTACTACGTGCCGATGTTCGCGCCGGACGAGACCGACACGACGGACTCCTCTTCGCGTCCCGCCAACAACAACTGGTGGAAGGACGACACCACCAGCACCGCCACGGCGGCGACGCGTCAGGCCAACATGACGAAGTACTTCGTGCCGGCGGCCAACGGCACGGCCGCCATGGGGCTCGACGAAGGCCCGAACGCGAGCTGCACGACCAAGCCGATCACGCCGCTCGAGGACGTGACCACCGAAGTCGGCCTCAACAAGATCAGGACCGCGATAGACGCCATGACCCCGCTCGGCGGCACCAACGTGCCGCAGGGCATCGTGTGGGGCTGGAACGTGGTCTCCGGCAGCGAGCCCTTCACCGAGGCGCGCGGCGATACCGAGCGCGGCAACGACAAGGTCGTGATCGTGCTGACCGACGGCGCCAACACCTATTACACGCCGACCTCCGTGACGGCCTACAAGTATTCGGGCACGTACTGGAACTACGGCGGCAACGACTCGGCCAGCAACAGGTCGCTCTACTCGGCCTATGGCTACACCGGAAAGGCCTATGCCGGCGGCCACACCAGGCTGTTCCGCGACACGTCGAGCGCGGTCGGCAAGACCACCTATTCCAACGCGAACTACGGCACCGCGCTCAACGAGCACATGCTGAAGATCTGCGAGAACGCCAAGAACTCCAACATCATGGTCATGACGGTCGCGCTCGACCTGTCGAGCACGGTGGACGCCGAGAAGAAGCAGATCGAGGCACTGAAGAGCTGCGCCTCCTACTCGCGCTTCCGCAAGGACGAGACCGACCCGACGAAGCCCGCGAAGCTCTTCTACAACGCGACCGGCAAAACGCTCGCCGACAAGTTCAAGGAGATTGCGGACGAGCTGTCGAACCTGCGCATCGTCGGCTGACGACGATGCGGACAGGCAGCCAGACATGCGGAAGCGGCCCACTTGGCCGCTTCCTTCGCGACAGGGGCGGCCATTTCGCGATCATGATGACGGTGGCGATGGTGCCGATCCTCGGCGGCGTGGCCCTTGCCATCGACTACACCGAAATGCAGCGCCAGAAGCAGATCACCCTGAACGCACTCGACGCGGCGGGGCTGGCCACCGCCAGGCAGGTGGTGACGGGCGCCTCGGACGAGGCACTGAGGGCCTATGCGAAGGACTTCTTCGAAGCCAATCTGGGTCCGGTGAACCCGGACGACACGGACCTCGTCGTCGAGCTTCCATCCAACATCGCCGGCGGCGGAACGCTCAAGCTCTCGGCCTCGCTGAGCTACCGCCCGTATTTCTTTCCCGCCTTCAAGACGGCGCGCGAGAAGCGCAAGGTGGACGCCGAGCCGATCGACTTCAGCGCAGAGACCGAGATCAGGCTGAAGAACACGCTGGAAGTGGCGCTCGTCCTCGATAATTCCGGCTCGATGGACTATGTCGGCACGGGTTCCGGCCAGAAGCGCATGGAGCTTCTCAAGGCCGCCGCCAAGCAGCTCGTCGACACGCTGGCCGATCAGGCCAACATGATCAAGCAGGTCGACAAGCCGGTGCAATTCGCGCTGGTGCCGTTCGCTGCATCCGTGAATGTCGGATCGCAGAACGACGGCGCCGTCTGGATGGACATCGAGGGCCTCTCGCCCGCGCACCACGAGAACTTCAACTGGGGCTCCCTCGACGGGGTGGACCGCCATGCCCAGCAGATCGGCGGGATCTGGTACAAGAAGGGCACCGGCTGGGGCGCCGAGGAAAACGAACCGCTTACGCGCTTCACGCTCTTCAAGGACATGAAGAAGGTGGATTCGCGCGAATGGGTCTCGACCGGCTTCGAGAACGTCTGCGTGGAGCACCGCAGGAACGGCGAATGCCGGACCTGGCGTCGACAGGAGACGGGCTACTACGACGAGACCGTGGGAACCTTCGCGAGCTGGCAGGGCTGCGTGGAGACCCGGCCGTATCCCTACAACGTCAACGACGCGCCACCGGCCGGCGGCAGCCACAATACCGGCATCGGCTTCGGCGACCCGGCGACGATGTTCGTGCCGATGTTCGCGCCCGACGAGCCGGGCGACCGCTGGGCGCCTTCGGACGGAAGCTCGGCCAAGAACTACGGCGCGTCCAACAACTGGTGGAACGACGAAACGACGTCGAACTCCGGCACGGTCCGCCTGCGGAACATGAAGAAATACTACGAGGTGCGGCCGTTCGGCGCGACGATGCCCCAGGGCGCCGGTCCCAACTATTCCTGCACGACCAATCCCATCACGCGGCTGACCGACGTCAGCGTGGACGAGGGCAAGACGGCGATCAAGACGGCGATCGACGCCATGCGCGCCAATGGCGGCACCAACGTTCCCGAGGGCCTGGCCTGGGGCTGGCGCGCGCTGTCGCATGGGGAACCGCTCACCGAGGGACGTCCGGACAACGAGCGCGGCAACGACAAGGTGGTGATCGTGCTCACCGACGGCGAGAACACCTACTACACGCCCGGATCGCTGGGCTTCTCGGATCCGGCGGACACGAAGTCGATCTACTCGTCCTATGGCTACCTGAAGCCGGGCTACAACGGCACCGGCATCGGCCGCCTCTTCTTGGGAACGAGTGCCGGCCAGTTCGACTATTCGAACACGAACTACACGACCGCGCTCAACCAGCACATGGACGCCGTCTGCGCCAACGCCAAGGCCGCCAACGTGATCGTCATGACGGTCGCGCTCGACCTGTCGTCGACGAACGCAGCGCAGAAGAAGCAGATCGAGGCCCTTGAACGCTGCGCGTCGGAGTCGCGCTTCCGCAAGGACCCGGCCAATCCGGCCAAGCCCGCCAAGCTTTTCTACAACGCCACCGGCGGCGACCTCGACGAGAAATTCAAGGCCATAGCGGACGAGCTTTCCAACCTGCGCATCGTCGGCTGAGCCGCAGGGCTCAGCCGACCGCCACCACCTTGCGGTAGAGATGCCAGGTGGCGTGGCCGAGTATCGGCATCACGACCGCCAGTCCGGCCAGGAGCGGCAGCGAGCCCACGAGCAGGGCCGCGGCCACGATCAGCCCCCAGGCGGCCATCGGCACGGGATTGGCAAGAACCGCGCGGGTGGAGGTCTGGATCGCGGCCACCGCGCCGACGTCGCGGTCGAGCAGCAGCGGGAAGGCGACGACGGTCGTCGACAGCACCAGCAGCGCGAACACGAAGCCCAGGGCGTTGCCGACGAGGATCAGCGTCCAGCCGGCGGACGTCGTCAGCACGTCGCGCAGGAACACGCCTATCGAGCGCGGCGCGTCCGCCCCGAACAGCGAGACGTAGAGCGCCTGGGCGACGAACAGCCACACCAGGAAAAGGGCGAGAAGCAGCGCTCCCAGCGCCAGGATCGACGGGATCGCCGGCGAGAAGCGTACCGCCAGCGCATGACGCCAGGAGGCATCGAGGCCGGCCTCGCGGCGGCGGCTTATCTCGTAGAGGCCGATCGCGGCGAGCGGCCCGAGCAGAGCGAACCCCGAAATCAGCGGGAACAGGAGCGGCAGCGCGTTCGCACCCGACGCCCAGGTGCCCAGCACCACGCCGGCGACGGGATAGATCAGCCCGAGGAACACGTAGTGCGAGGGCTTGGCCCAGAAATCGTCGAGGCCGAGCCGCAAAGCATCCGTCACGTCCGCCATGCCGATGCGACGAACCGCTATTTCCGGGCTCCGGGCCTCGGCCCCTGCCATTACATGAAAGCCGGCCATATCCGCCTCCCTTGGCGCTCATGGCTCCGGGAGCGGCATCTTCCGACGGCTCCCCCCTCAAGCGCGGATGCCGTTCGCGAAGTCCAGACTGGCGCGATCATAGCCGATCGCGGCGACGATGTCGCCCGTTGCGTCCCGGCGGCTTCGGAATGCTTGACAGTGACGGAGCGCGAGACTATCTCAGCGCCACGTTAGCACTCGCATATGCCGACTGCTAACACACGGTCCGCTCCGCGGACGGAGGAACCATATTTCAACATCCGCTTCAAGGATCCATGAACATGGCCAAAACTAAATTTCGCCCGCTCCATGACCGCGTGGTCGTCCGCAGGGTTGAATCCGAGGAAAAGACCAAGGGCGGAATCATCATTCCGGACACCGCGAAGGAGAAGCCGCAGGAAGGCGAGATCGTCGCCGTGGGCTCCGGCTCCCGCGACGAGAGCGGCAAGCTCGTCCCGCTGGACGTAAAGGCGGGCGACCGCGTCCTGTTCGGCAAGTGGTCGGGCACCGAGGTCAAGCTCGACGGCGAGGAAGTCCTGATCATGAAAGAGTCCGACATCATGGGCGTGATCGGCTGATCGCCGTCACCGTCTCCAAGAATTCCAACTCGACATTCGGGCAGATTGCCCAGGAGCTGAACAATGGCAGCCAAAGACGTTAAATTCTCCCGTGATGCCCGCGAGCGCATGCTCCGCGGCATCAACATCCTCGCCGATGCGGTGAAGGTGACGCTGGGCCCCAAGGGCCGCAACGTCGTCATCGACAAGTCCTTCGGCGCGCCGCGCATCACCAAGGACGGCGTCACCGTCGCCAAGGAGATCGAGCTCGAGGACAAGTTCGAGAACATGGGCGCCCAGATGGTGCGCGAAGTGGCCTCGAAGACCAACGACATCGCCGGTGACGGCACCACGACCGCCACGGTGCTCGCCCAGGCGATCGTCCAGGAAGGCCACAAGGCGGTTGCCGCCGGCATGAACCCGATGGACCTGAAGCGCGGCATCGACCTCGCCGTGACCGACGTCGTCGCCCACCTCTCCAGGGCCGCCAAGAAGATCCAGACCTCGGCCGAGGTCGCGCAGGTCGGCACCATCTCCGCCAACGGCGAGTCCGAGATCGGCGAGATGATCGCCGAGGCGATGCAGAAGGTCGGCAACGAGGGCGTCATCACCGTCGAGGAAGCCAAGACCGCCGAGACCGAGCTCGAGGTCGTCGAGGGCATGCAGTTCGACCGCGGCTACCTGTCGCCCTACTTCGTCACCAATCCGGACAAGATGGTGGCCGAGCTCGAGGACGCCTATGTCCTCCTCCACGAGAAGAAGCTCTCCAACCTGCAGGCCATGCTGCCGGTTCTGGAAGCGGTCGTGCAGTCGTCCAAGCCGCTCCTCATCATCGCCGAGGACGTCGAGGGCGAGGCGCTGGCCACGCTGGTCGTCAACAAGCTGCGTGGCGGCCTGAAGATCGCCGCCGTCAAGGCTCCGGGCTTCGGCGATCGCCGCAAGGCCATGCTCGAGGACATCGCGATTCTCACCGGCGGCCAGGTGATTTCCGAGGATCTCGGCATCAAGCTCGAGAATGTCGGCCTCAACATGCTCGGCCGCGCCAAGAAGGTGTCGATCTCCAAGGAGAACACGACCATCGTCGATGGCGCCGGCAAGAAGGAAGAGATCCAGGGCCGCGTCGCCCAGATCAAGCAGCAGATCGAGGAGACCACCTCCGACTACGACCGCGAGAAGCTCCAGGAGCGTCTGGCGAAGCTGGCTGGCGGCGTCGCCGTCATCCGCGTCGGCGGCTCGACCGAGGTCGAGGTGAAGGAGCGCAAGGACCGCGTCGATGACGCGCTCAATGCGACCCGCGCCGCCGTCGAGGAAGGCATCGTCTCGGGTGGCGGCACCGCGCTGCTGCGCGCTTCGGCGGCCATCGCCTCGACCGGCGCCAATCCGGACCAGGATGCGGGCATCAACATCGTCCGTCGCGCGCTGCAGGCTCCGGCCCGCCAGATCGCGGCCAATGCGGGTGCCGAGGCTTCCATCGTTGCCGGCAAGATCCTCGAGAACTCGTCGGATACCTACGGCTACAACGCCCAGACCGGCGAATATGGCGACATGATCCAGATGGGCATCGTCGATCCGGTCAAGGTCGTGCGCACCGCGCTGCAGGATGCGGCTTCGGTTGCCGGCCTGCTGGTCACGACCGAGGCCATGATCGCCGAGGCTCCGAAGAAGGAGAGCGGCGCGCCGGCGATGCCGGGCGGCGGCATGGGCGGCATGGGCGGCATGGACTTCTAGGTCCAGCATTCCAAAGCTCTGAACAGAAAGGCCCCGCCGGTCCGACCGGCGGGGCCTTTTTCTTGCCGCGGGGCGATCTGTTATCGCGTCAGGCGCACCACGGTCAGCGAGCGCGTGATCTCGCCGAAGGCGGCGAGCAGCTGGTCGGGGTTGGAGGCGTCGTGGTGGTGCTGCGCGCTGGTCGCGCAGCCGCGCAACAGGTTCCTGGCATTCTGGTCGTCGACCATGAAGGAGACGGTGAAGATCTCGATCCCGTCGCCCTTCATCGCGGTGCAGATCGCCATCGCGTCTTCGTCCGTCTTGCGCAGCTGGTTGGCCTGTGCGGCCTCGTTGCCGCCAGGCCGCTCGTGCCGGCCGTTGCTGGCATTGAAGGCGAGCGTGTTCTGCCCGTCGGTCATCAGCACGGCAACCTTGCGCGGACGGTAGTTCTCCGGGTCGAAGGCCGCGGCGCCCGCGAATGGCTCGCCGGGCGTGAGAAGGTTGTAGCCCCAGATCAGGCCCGACGGGATGTAGGTATAGGGGCGGTAGCTGCCGACATGGCTGACCATGCCGTCGACCGCGTTGAGCAGCGTGTTGCGGTTTGTCGTCAGCGGGACGATCGCGCTGAGGCAGTTCTGCCGGGTCTCGACATAACCGGGATAGCGCACGTCGGGCCTGCCGACTTGCAGGCGCGCGTTGCCGGCCGTGCGCGAGCCGACGCAGCCGTACCAGCGATAGTTCTGGGCCGAGCTTCCGCCCCAGCAATGCTGGTAGGGCGGCACGGTGACGGTCCTGCTCTCCTGGCATCCGCCGCCGCATGTCGAGTTCTGGGGAATGCCGTCGTGCCAGGTGGTGCAGGAATATGTCGGCGCGCTCCTGACGCATTCGTTCCGCGTCGTGCGGGTCTCGCAGGTCTGCGGCGTGCCGGCGACCGTGTAGTCGGCCGGCACCGACAGCCACCAGGCGTTCCGGTGCTGGGTGCCGACATTCATGTATTCGGCGTAGGGAACGATGCCGATACGCGCCGAACCGTCGCTCTGGTCGAGCACTTCCCGCACAAGCTTGGCCGCCGCGGTCTTGAGGAGCGCGATCCGCGTGCGTCCGCCCGCGTCCGTCGCCGACATGGAATAGGTGTTGTCGAGGATGAGCGCGACCTCCACATTGCCGCGCACCGCCCGCTCGGCGACCGCCGTCGTGGCGACGCCGAGCCGGTCATATCCGGCGAGCGACAGGAAGCTGGCATGGATCGAGCCGCTGACCTGAAGCTCAACCCGGTCGTCGCGGATGCTGATGTGGTGGATGGCAAGATCGGTGGCGCGCTCCAGCCGGTTGTTCGCCCTCAGGTGCTCGAGCGCCTGCTGCCGCAGCGCCGCCTCGTCGCGGCTTCGAGAGGCGACGACCGCGAGCGCGGCGGCGTCTGCCATCTCCTGAAGGTGATGATGGGCGGAGGAATAGCGCGCATAGTCGATGCCGAGCCCAACCGAGAGCATCAGCGGTATCATCGCGATGCCCGCAAGCAGCGCCATGTTGCCGCTCCGCTCCCGAGCGAAACGCCGGATGCCATTGATCATCGAGATTCTCCAGATGACTTTCTCAAGGTGGCGCATCGTCGGGGAGGGGGGCTAACGTCAGGTTGACGCAGCGCGCCAGCCTTGGTTGAGGGTTACGAGTGGATTACCGGATTCACGCGATCTGTCTCCGCGTCGGGCATTGACCGCCATTTCGCTTTGCAACATACTCAGTAGTATGTCCGACAGATGGGAGGAGCCGGATGGCCTTCGCACGCGTCAACGGCGTGGTGCTGCACCATGAAATGCGCGGGCGGGGCGGCGCTCCCGCGATCGTCTTCTCGAACTCGCTCGGAACGGATTTCCGCATCTGGAACGAGGTGGTCGCCACGCTCGGCGACGGCTACCGCACCGTGCTCTACGACAAGCGCGGCCACGGCCTCTCGGAGGCGACACCTGCGCCCTATGCCCTGACCGATCACGTCGGCGATCTCGCCGCGCTGCTCGGGCACCTGCGCGTGGAGAGGGCGGTGGTGGTCGGCCTGTCTGTCGGCGGGCTGATCGCCCAGGGACTGGCGGCCACGCGGCCGGATCTCGTCGAGGGGCTCGTCCTCTGCGACACGGCGCACAAGATCGGCAATGACGATCTGTGGAACGCGCGGATCGAAACCGTCACCACCAAGGGCATCGGCGCGATGTCCGATGCGATCATGGAGCGCTGGTTCACGCCGGCCTACCGGTCGCCCGGCAACGCGGATTTCGTCGGCTACACCAACATGCTCGTGCGCACCACTGTCGACGGCTATGCCGGCACATGCGCAGCGTTGCGCGATGCCGATCTGACGGAATCGACCCGGGCGCTCAGGATGCCGGTGCTCTGCATCGTAGGCGACCAGGACGGCGCGACGCCTCCCGATCTCGTGCGCTCGACGGCGGAGCTCATCGACGGTGCGCAGTTCGAGATCATCGAGGACGCCGGGCACATCCCCTGCGTCGAGAAGCCCGCGGAGACGGTCGCGCTGATACGCGGCTTCCTCGACCGGATCGGCTGGCGCTGATCCCTTCGCATTCGAGAGGCAAGGACCGGAAATGCCCGACTATGTAAGCACCGAGCGCCGCGGCGCGATCGCGGTTGTGACGATCGACAACCCGCCGGTCAACGCGCTCAGCCTGCACATGCGCGAGCCCCTCTTCGCGGCCCTGACCGAACTCGATGGGGACGCATCGGTAGAGGCGGTGGTGATCGCCTGCGCCGGGCGCACGTTCGTCTCGGGCGCCGACATTTCCGAGTTCGGCACGCCGAAGTCGCTCCAGAGCCCGAACCTGCCGGAACTCTGCGCCAAGCTCGAGAACCTGTCGAAGCCGGCCATCGCCGCCATCCACGGCACGGCGCTGGGTGGCGGGTTCGAGCTGGCGCTGTCCTGCCACTACAGGGTGGCCGACCGGCACGCCAAGGTCGGTTTGCCTGAGGTGCATCTGGGGCTCGTGCCGGGGTCGGGCGGCACCGTGCGGCTGCCGCGGGTCGTCGGCGCGGTGAAGGCGCTCGATATGATCGTCTCGGGCCGCCCGATCGGCTCGTCGGAGGCGAAGTCTGCCGGTGCGGTGGATGCGGTCGCCGACGGCGACCTGGTGGAGGCAGCCATCCAGTTCGCGCGGGCGAAGGTGGCGGAAGGCGCACCGCTCACCCCGGTCAGGCAGCGCGAAGACCTGCGCGACAGGGACCGCGCCGACCTGCAAGGGTTCGACAAGGCCGCTGCCGAGGCGACGAAGAAGTCGCGCGGGCTCGACGCGCCGAAGAAATGCGCCGAGGCCGTCCGCAATTCGCTGACGATGGACTTCGACGATGCCCTGAAGCGCGAGCGCGAGATCTTCATCGCGCTGCTGTCCGGCGACCAGTCGAAGGCGCAGCGCCATCTCTTCTTCGCCGAGCGCGAGGCGGGCAAGGTGCCGGGCATCGGCAAGGAGGTGACGCCGCGCGAGGTGCGGAAGGTCGGCATCATCGGCGCCGGCACGATGGGCGGCGGCATCGCCATGGCCTTCGCCAATGGCGGATACCCGGTCACGGTGCTCGAGATGAACGAAGAGGCGCTGGAGCGCGGCTTCGCAACCATCCGCCGCAACTACGAAGGGTCGGTCAAGCGCGGCTCGATGAGCGCCGCCCAGATGGAGGAACGGCTCGGCCGACTCGCGCGCACGACGGATTATGGCGACCTTTCCGACTGCGACCTGATCGTCGAGGCGGTGTTCGAGGAGATGGCGGTCAAGAAGGAGGTCTTCGGCAGGATCGAGGCGGTGGCCAAGAAGGGCGCGATCCTCGCCACCAACACCTCCTACCTCGACGTCGACGAGATCGCGACCTCCACCGGCCGGCCGCAGGACGTCGTCGGGCTGCATTTCTTCTCGCCGGCCAACGTCATGAAACTGCTGGAGATCGTGCGCGGCAAGGCGACCGCTCCCGACGTCCTCGCCACCGCGCTCGCCGTCGCCAAGAGGATCGCCAAGGTGCCGGTCGTGGTCGGCGTCTGCCACGGCTTCGTCGGCAACCGTATGCTGGCGGCGCGCTCCGCCGAAAACGAGGCGCTGCTGCTGGAGGGCGCGACGCCGGAGCAGATCGACCGCGTTTTCACGGATTTCGGCTGGCCAATGGGGCCGTTCGCCATGGGCGATCTCGCCGGCCTCGACATCGGCTGGCGCAACCGCAAGGCGCTCGGCAAGTCGGCCGTGATCGCCGACGCGCTGTGCGAGATGGGCCGCTTCGGCCAGAAGACCGGCAAGGGCTTCTATCTCTACGAGGAGGGTCAGCGGACGCCCAAGCCGGATCCGGACGTGGCGCGGCTGATCGAGGAGAAGGCCCGGGAAGCGGGGGTCAATCGCCGCGAGATCCCGGACAGCGAGATCATGGAGCGCACGCTCTACCCGATGATCAACGAGGGCGCGCGCATCCTCGAAGAGGGGATCGCGCTGCGGGCGTCCGACATCGACGTTGTGTGGATCTACGGCTACGGCTTCCCGCGCGGCAAGGGCGGGCCGATGTTCTTCGCCGACCTGGAAGGGCTGCCGAAGATCGTCGAGCGCCTCCGGTACTGGCACGGCAAGACGGGCAACGCCGTCTTCGAGCCGTCGAGGACGCTCCAGGAGGCCGCCGACGGCGGGACCCGCCTTTCGTCAATCAAATCGGCCGCCTGACGGCTTCGCAGAGGATCAACCGCAATGAATGAAGCCGTCATCGTCTCGACTGCCCGCACGCCGATTGGCAAGGCCTATCGCGGCGGCCTCAACGACACGCCGGGCGCGACGCTCGGCGCCCATGTGATCCGCCATGCGCTCGACCGGTCGAGCGTCGAGGCGGGCGAGATCGAGGACGTCGTGATGGGCTGCGCCATGCAGGAGGGGGCGACTGGCCTCAACGTCGCGCGTCGCGCGCTGCTCGCGGCCGGCCTGCCGGTCACCGTCGCGGGGACCACGATCGACCGCCAGTGCTCGTCCGGTCTCAACGCCATGGCCGTGGTCGCGAACGCGATCCGCAATGACGGCGTGGCGGCGGGCATCGCGGGCGGCTTGGAATCGATAAGCCTCGTGCAGAACGACCACCGCAACACCTTCCGCCTGATGGACGAGAAGCTGATGGAGGTGAAGCCCGAGGTCTACATGCCGATGATCGACACGGCGGAGATCGTCGCAAAGCGCTACGGCATCTCGCGCGAGGCGCAGGACGCCTATGGGCTGGAGAGCCAGCGCAGGGTCGCTGCGGCGCGCGAGGCCGGACGCTTCGACGCGGAGATCGCGCCGATCCGTGCCACGATGGCGGTCATCGACAAGGAGACGAAGGAGATCAGCCACCGCGAGGTCGAGATCGCCCACGACGAGGGCCCGCGGCCGGAGACCACCGCCGAGGGGCTGGCCGGCCTGAAGCCGGTGCGCGAGGGCGGCGTGATCACAGCGGGAAACGCCAGTCAGCTTTCCGATGGCGCTTCGGCCAATGTGATGATGAGCGCGAAGGTGGCCGAGCGGCGCGGGCTCCAGCCGCTGGGCATCTTCCGCGGCTTCGTGGTCGCGGGCTGCGAGCCGGACGAGATGGGCATCGGCCCCGTCTTCGCCGTGCCGCGTCTTCTCAAGCGCCACGGGTTGAAGGTCGACGACATCGGCCTGTGGGAGCTGAACGAGGCTTTCGCGGTTCAGGTCATCTACTGCCGCGACCGGCTCGGCATCGATCCGGAACGGCTCAACGTCAATGGCGGCGCGATCGCGCTCGGCCACCCCTACGGCATGAGCGGTTCCCGCCTCGCCGGCAACGCGCTGATCGAGGGCAAGCGGCGCGGGGTCAGGTATGCGGTGGTGACCATGTGCGTCGGCGGCGGCATGGGTGCCGCTGGCTTGTTCGAGATCAACTGAGGACGATGGGATGGACCTTCGCTTCACGCCCGAGGAGAACGACTTCCGCGCCGAGGTGCGCTCCTTCTTCCGCGACAACCTGCCGGCCGACATCCGCGACGCGCTCGTCGAAGGCGAGCACATCGACAAGGAGAAGATGCAGCGCTGGACCCGGATCCTGAACGGGAAGGGATGGGCCGTTCCGCACTGGCCGGTCGAGCACGGCGGAACGGGCTGGGACCCTATGCGACAGTACATCTTCCTCGAGGAGCTCCAGAAGGCGCCGGCACCTTCGCCCCTGCCGTTCGGGGTCAACATGGTCGGGCCGGTCATCTACACCTTCGGCAGCGAGGAGCAGAAGGCGCGCTTCCTGCCGCGCATCGCCAATCTCGACGACTGGTGGTGTCAGGGCTTCTCCGAGCCCGGCGCAGGCTCCGACCTGGCCTCATTGAGGACACGGGCGGTGAGGGAGGGCGACCGCTACATCGTCAACGGACAGAAGACGTGGACGACGCTCGCGCAGTACGCGGACTGGATCTTCTGCCTGGTGCGGACCAATCCCGCGGCCAAGAAGCAGGAGGGGATCTCCTTCCTTCTGATCGACATGAAGACCCCCGGCATCGAGGTGCGTCCCATCCAGACCATGGATGGCGGCCGCGAGATCAACGAGGTGTTCTTCACCGACGTCGAGGTGCCGGCGGAGAACCTCGTCGGCGAGGAGAACAAGGGCTGGGACTACGCCAAGTTCCTGCTCGGCAACGAGCGGACCAACATTGCCCGCGTCGGCGTGTCGAAGCAGCGGCTGGCCCGTATCCGCGAATTGGCGGGCAAGGAGATGTCGGGCGGGCGCCCGCTCATCGACGACCCGCAGTTCCGCCGCAGCCTCGCCTCGGTCGAGATCGAGCTGAAGGCGCTCGAGATCACGCAGCTGCGGGTGGTCGCCAGCGACGCCAAGAGGGGCGCGACCGGCAAGCCCGACCCCGCCTCCTCGATCCTCAAGATCAAGGGGTCGGAGATCCAGCAGGCGACCACCGCGCTGCTGATGCAGGTGATGGGCCCGCACGCCATGCCCTGGCACGAGGAGGAGGCCGAAGGATCGAACGAGCCGCCGATCGAACCGGCGCACGCGGCGTCGGCGGCGCCCGCCTATTTCAACACGCGCAAGGTCTCGATCTATGGCGGCTCGAACGAGATCCAGAAGAACATCATCGCCAAGGCCGTGCTGGGGCTCTGAGAACCAATGGATTTCGATCTGAGTGAGGAGCAGTCGCTTCTGAAGGAATCGGTCGAGCGCCTGCTCGCCGACCGGTACGGCTTCGAGGAGCGCCGCTCCTACATGGCCTCCGCGGAAGGGTGGAGCGCCGACATGTGGGCGCGCTATGCCGAGATGGGCTTGATGGCTCTGCCCTTCGCCGAGGCCGACGGCGGACTGGGCGGGACACCCGTCGAGACGATGATCGTGATGGAGGCGATGGGCCGGGCCCTCGTCCTGGAGCCTTATCTCCCCACGGTGGTGCTCGGCGGGGGCTTCCTGCGGTTCGGCGGCAACGAGGACCAGCGGGCGGAATATGTCCCGCCGCTCGGCGACGGCTCGCTCAAGCTCGCTTTCGCCCATACGGAGCGTCATTCGCGCTACGACTTTCACCATGTCGAGACCACGGCACGGAAGGAGGGCGGCGCCTGGATACTCTCCGGCCGCAAGAGCGTCGTCCTCGGGGGAGATGCAGCCGACCGCATCTTCGTCACCGCCCGGAGCGCGGGAGGCCCGCGCGACGAGGCCGGCATTGGCGTCTTTCTCATCGACGCCAAGGCGGAAGGAGTCGCCCGCCGCGGCTATCGCAACCAGGACGGCACGCGCGCCGCCGAGCTGACGCTGCACGACGTGCGCGTGCCGGAGAGCGAGGTCTTTGGCGCTCCGGACGGCGGACTGCCGCTCGTGCGCCGCGTGGTCGATGCCGGGATCGCGGCCCTCGCCGCCGAAGCCATCGGCGTGATGTCCGCGATGCATGCGCTGACGTTGGACTATCTCAAGACGCGCAAGCAGTTCGGCGTGCCGATCGGCGCTTTCCAGGTGCTCCAGCACAAGGCGGTCGACATGTTCGTGGCAATCGAGCAGGCGCGTTCGATGGCCTACTTCGCGACGATGATGGCCGACAGCGAGGACGCGGACGAGCGCTCACGCGCCATGCATGCGGCCAAGGCCGAGATCGGCCGGGCCGGCCGGCTGGTCGGCGAGAACGCGATCCAGCTTCACGGCGGCGTCGGGATGACCATGGAATATTCGGTCGCCCACTATTTCAAGCGGATGTCGATGATCGACCTGGCTTTCGGCGACACGGACCATCACCTCTCCGCGCTGGCGGAGTCGGGTGGACTGGTCGACGCCTGATCGGTCAGGCGACCCAGTCCTTGCCGAAATACATCGTCGCGCCGGCGAGCCCCGTCAGCAGGCTCGCCGCCACGACTTCGTGGCCAAGTATGGCGATGGCAACGGCGCTGATCATCTTGATCCTTGCTCCTAGAGGCTACGTGAACGAACGCGGCAGCCGGCTCGCGGTTCCGCCGCTGCGGCAGGCTTCAGCTTCCTTCTTCATAAGCGCGCTGACGCAAGGTAAGCTCTCCATCTGATCGAGGAGGAGCGCAATGGCCGATGTCGACGTCGCGGTGATCGGGGCGGGCTCGGCCGGCCTCGCCGCTGCAAGGATGCTCGCCGAAGCGGACGTGACCTTCAAGGTCTTCGAGGCGATGGACCGCATCGGCGGGCGCGCCTGGACCAATAGCGACCGCTTCGGCATCCCCTTCGACATCGGCTGCGCCTGGATCCACGCCGCGGATCGCAATCCGTACTTCCTCGAAGCAGTCGACGCCGGCTGGACGATGCACCACCACGACATGGGCGTCGACCGGCTCTATTTCGGCAACCGGCGGGCGAGCCCCGAGGAAGAGGCGCTGATGAAGGTCGCCGACGCCACGCTGCAGGGCATGATCGATCGGCACGAGGGACCGGACGACCGGCTGTCGTCGCTCATCGAGCAGGCGCACGGGCTGCGCGCCAGCGCCACATTCTCGGGCCCGATGGATTTCGGCAAGGACGACGATGAGATCTCGATCCAGGATTTCCGCAACGCGGCCGAGCTCGACCCCAACTACTTCACCCGGGAAGGCTTCGGCGCGCTCGTCGCCCGGTTCGGCGCGGGCGTCCCGGTCGAGCTCGGCACGCCGGTGCGCAAGCTCGACTGGCACGGCGAGGGCGTTGCGGTGCTGACCGACCGTGGGACGCTTCAGGCGAGGGCGGCGATCGTCACCGCGTCGCCGGCCGTGCTCGCCTTCGACGAGATCAGGTTCGACCCGGCGCTGCCGGACAGCTACATGGAGGCGATCTTCGACCTGCCGATGGGGATGCTCACCAAGATCCCGATCGAGATCACTGCCACCCATCTCGACCTTGCCGACTTCGACGACATCCTCATCGAGGGACATGCGCGGCACGACCTCTATTTCCTCGGCTTCCCCTTCGGGCTCGACCTGATGGTAGGCTTCGTGGGCGGCGACTTCGCGTGGGAGATGGAGGCGGCAGGCGAGGAGGCGGGCGTCGACTTCGTCGTCGGCCGGCTCTGCGACCTCTTCGGCAACGACGTGCGCCGGCATGTCGGCCGCTCCGCCATGACACGCTGGGGCGGCGAGCGCTTCGTCCGTGGCGCCTATGCGGCCGCCCGCCCGGGCAAGGCCGCCGCTCGCGCAACGCTTGCCGAACCGGTCGGCGAACGGATCTGGTTCGCGGGCGAGGCGCTCGCCGGGCCGCTGATCCAGACCTGCGGCGGGGCGAGGCTCTCCGGCGAAACTGTGGCCCGCCAGGTGATCGCGAAGCTGCGGGCGCCGGAGCGCGACCTCGCGCTGGCGTGAAGCGGCGCACGTTGAACCCGGCTGCCGGAGCGACTATGTCGGACGCGCAAAGCTGCGAGGAGAACCGGATTGACCATGGTGAACCGCTTCCTGGGCGACAGCCCGCTGAGGGTCCTCGTCAAGCTCGTCGTCCTGTCCTTCATCGCGGGCGTCGCGATGAGCGCGCTCGGCATCTACCCGCAGGACATCGTCGCCAATCTGCGCGCCCTCGTCGAGGGCATCTGGAACATGGGCTTCGCGTCGCTGCACCGCTTCTGGAACTACTTCCTGATGGGCGCGGTCGTGGTCGTGCCGTTCTTCCTGCTGATGCGGCTCCTCACCTACCGCAAGCACTCCTGAGCTTCCTCGAACAGGATGGCGTGGCGCTCGGCGAGCGCATCCACGTCCTGCGAATAGCCGCCGCCGATCACGCCGCAGACCGGCACGCCTTCGCGCCGGAAGTGGGAAAGCACCGTGCGGTCGCGCGCCCGCAGCCCCTCGTCCGAGAGCGACAGCCGCCCCAGCCGGTCGTCGCGATGCGGGTCGACGCCGGCGTTGTAGAAGACGAGATCGGGCTGCGCGCAGGCCGTCGCGGCGGGGAGGGCGCGTGCCAGTTCCGCGAGGTACTCCTCGTCCGCGACGCCGTCCTCCAGCGCGACGTCGAGCCCGGAGGGCACCTTGCGGACGGGATAGTTCTTCGCCGCGTGCATCGAGAAGGTGAAGGCGCGGCTCTCGCCCATCAGGATCTCGGCCGTGCCATCGCCCTGGTGGACATCGAGATCGACCACCAGCACGCGCCGGATCCGGCCAGTTTCCAGCAGCGAGAGCGTCGCGACGGCGACGTCGTTGAAGGTGCAGAAGCCCGCACCGCCGCTCCGCCTCGCATGGTGGCTGCCGCCTGCCGTGTTGCAGGCGATGCCGTATGCGAGTGCCAGTTCGGCGGCACGCAAGGTTCCGGCAGCGGCCAGCCTCGCTCTTCGCGACACCCGAGCATCGACGGGAAAGCCGATCTCGCGCTCGACCGCCGGCCGAACGGCGCAGGCGATCACCTCCTCCACATAGTCCGTGTCGTGAGCGAGCGAGAGCAGTTCTGCGGGTGCAGGCTCCGGCTCGTGCAGACTGGCGGCATCGGCGAGCCCGCGTGCCCGCAGCGCCTCCATCAGGAGCCGGTACTTGCCCATCGGGAAGCGATGGTTGGCCGCGAACTGCGCATCGTAGCCGGGATGGTGGACTATGGGGAGCTTCATCGCCTCACATATCGGCGGCCATCGCGGGATTGCCAAGGCGGATCAGCGAGGGCGAGGCTCCGCCCAGGGCGAAGCGTGGAGCGGGTGTAGCCGTCAGGCCGGCCGGCTGGCCTATTGCACGCCGATGCCGCCTCTGCGACAGCGATTGGCGACGCGAAATCCGGGACGGTCCAGTTGAACGATCACGGCGCCGCCTCCCGCGCGGTCCACCCTTTCGAGGTCTCGAACCGGCTGGTCTTCTCGATCGCCCTGCCGATGACGCTGGCCTATATGACGACGCCGCTGCTCGGCATCGTCGACACGGCCGTCGTCGGACAGCTGGGCGATGCGGCACTTCTCGGCGGGCTGGCGGCAGGCGCGATCATCTTCGACGTCGTCTTCGCGACCTTCAACTTCCTGCGCTCCGGCACGACCGGGCTCGTCGCGCAGGCCTTCGGCCGCCGCGACACGCTGGAGGAGCAGGCGATCCTGTGGCGTGCGGTCCTGGTCGGCGCCGTGTGCGGCCTGGTGCTGCTCCTGGCAGCGCCGCTGATCGCTGCTGCCGGTGTCTGGTTCATCGCCGGCGAGGCGCGCGTTTCCGAGGCGCTGTCGACCTATGTCCTTATCCGGCTCGTCGGCGCGCCACCCGCGCTCATCAACTACGCCATCCTCGGCTACGTGCTGGGGCGTGGCGAGAGCGGTATCGGTCTCGGCCTCCAGCTCATCCTCAACGTTACCAACATCGTCCTGTCGATCGCGCTCGGACTGTCGTTGGGGTGGGGCCTCGAGGGGGTCGCATGGGCGACGGTGATCGGCGAGACTTTGGCGATGGCGATCGGCCTCGCCTTCGTGATGCGGCGTTTCAGGCGCACGCCCCCGATGCGGCGGGGAGCGCTGCGGGACACGGTCGCGCTCAAGGCGATGTTCGTGCTGAACCGCGACATTATGATCCGCTCTTTCGTGCTGCTCGGCGCCTTCGCGCTGCTGACGCGCGCCGGCGCGCAGCTCGGCACGCTGACGCTGGCGGCCAACGCCGTGCTGATGAACTTCTTCATGCTGGCCGGCTACCTGCTGGACGGCTTCGCCACGGCGGCCGAGCAGATCGCCGGCCGTGCCGTCGGCGCCCGCTACAAGCCCGCCTTCATGCGCGCGGTGCGGCTCACCGCGCTGTGGGGCTTCGCCTTCTCCGGCGTGATCGCGCTGCTCTTCCTCGCCTTCGGCGAGTGGCTCATCGCGCTCGTCACCACGGCTCCCGAGGTGCGGACAGAGGCGGCACGCTACCTGGTGTGGGCGGCGCTCACCGCGGTAGCCGGCGTGCTGGCCTTCCAGATGGACGGGGTGTTCATCGGGGCGACCTGGTCGCGCGACATGCGCAACATGATGCTCCTGTCGTTCCTGCTCTATGTCGTGGCGCTGCAGGTCCTTGGGTCGGCCTTCGGCAATCACGGGCTCTGGGCGGCGCTGCACGTCTTCCTGATTGCGCGAGGCCTGAGCCTCGCGGCAATCGTGCCGTCGCGGGCGCGCCGGACCTTCGGCGAGTAGCTCTACCCGATCGGCTGGGCCGCCCAGTGGTCGAGACGCGTGTCGCGCATCGCGCGGATGCTGTCGACGCCGGCCCCGGCGACGAGCCGCGACAGACCGGCGACGATGCGGCCGGGCAGCGCCGGGCCTCCGTAGATCATGCCGGTATAGAGCTGGACGAGGTCGGCACCGGCCCTGATCTTCTCCAGTGCCGTCTCGGCGCTGTCGATCCCGCCGACGCCGATGATCGGCATCTCCGGGCCGACCAGCCGGCGCGTGCGCGCGAGCACGGCGGTCGAGCGGGAGAACAGCGGCCGCCCCGACAGCCCGCCCGCCTCGTCGCGCTGCCGCCCGGCAAGGCCCTCGCGCGCGAGCGTCGTGTTCGAGACGATCAGCCCGTCCATCCCCGACGCCAGCGTCTCCTCGGCCACATCGGCCAGGGAATGCTCATCGAGGTCCGGTGCGATCTTGAGGAAGACCGGCACGCGCCTCGAGGCCGCGTCCCGCGCCTCCACGACGGCGCCCAGGAGCTGCCGCAGGCTGTCCCGCGCCTGAAGATCGCGCAGTCCCGGGGTGTTGGGAGAGGAGATGTTGACGGTGAGATAGGATGCGACGCCGGCGAACGTATCCACGCCCTTGCGGTAATCGGCGATGCGGTCGATGGCGTCCTTGTTGGTGCCGATATTGACGCCGACGATCCCCCGGCTTCGCCTGCGCCGGAGCTCATCGAGGCAGGCCTGGTGGCCGCGATTGTTGAAGCCGAGCCGGTTGATCACCGCCCGGTCCTCCGTCAGCCGGAAGATGCGCGGCCGGGGGTTCCCCCGCTGCGGCAGGGGCGTGACCGTGCCGATTTCGACGAAGCCGAAGCCGAGGCCGAGCAGCCCGTCCGGCACCTCGCCGTTCTTGTCGTAGCCGGCCGCCATGCCGAGCGGATTGGGGAAGTCGAGGCCTGCGACCTCCACGGCAAGACGCGGGTCGGGGTCGGGCGTGCGGCAGACCGGTATTCCGCTCTTCAATGCGGTGATGGAAAGCCCATGCGCCGTCTCCGGATCGAAGCCGAAGAGCAGCCTGCGCCCAATTTCGCCGAGCACCTGTCAGCGCTCCAGCGCCGGAAAGACGTGGCTGCCGTCGCGTCCGAGCGGCAGCGGCTTCACCCACCGTACATGCGCGAGGTCGAGCGGGCCGTAGAGATGCGGGAAGAGCGCGCCGCCGCGCGACGGCTCCCATCGCAGCGCCTCGCCCAGGGAGGCGGCATCGACCGCGACGAGGACGAGGTCATCCTGTCCGCCGAAATGCTTCGCCGCTGTCTCCACGGCCTGGTCGGCCGTCGAGAAATGGATGTAGCCGTCGGCAAGGTCCACCGGCGCGCCGGTGAACCGGCCTTTGTCCTCGGCTTCCTGCCAGAGCGTGCGCGGCGCGATCTTGTAGATGGTGCTGTCCATGCCGGCGCTATAGACAAATGCGTCGCCATGCGCGACGCGAAAATCGGCCTCGCTGCGGCTGGACCGCAATTCCAACGCAATCGGGTGGCCCGATGGCCCGACCCTGATGGCATGAAAAGGAGGACCGAGCTGATGCGCATCACCGCCCTTCCGCTGCTCCCCGTCACGGTTGCCGTGCTCCTTGCTTCGCCGTCGCTCGCGCAGGATACCGAGCGCTACCGGCTGGAGCGCACGCCGGAGGGGTTCGTCCGGATGGATGTCCGCACGGGCGAGATGTCCGTCTGCCGCGAGCAGGGCGTCGAGCTCGTGTGCCGCGCATCGGTCGACGAACGCGCAGCCTTCCAGAACCAGATCGAGGAGTTGGAGGAGCGGGTCGACGGGCTCGAGGCGCGTCTCGCGCAACTCGAGGGGCGGATCGTCATCAACCCCGAGGCGATCCTGCCGTCGGACGAGGATTTCGACCGTACGCTCGATCAGATGGAGCGGTTCTTCCGCCGCTTCATGGGCATCGCCCGCGGGTTCGACGAGCAGATGGAGCCGCGGCCTGAAGGCGACAGTCCGGGCCGCACCTGACCGGCGTCAATCTTCGGATGGGCCTGCGCCCGTCATTGGCAGATGCCGTTCGAGCGCCGACAGCCCCAAGAGGAGAGCCTCGCGCTCCCTTTGATCGAGCCGATCGAGCAGTTGCGCCTCAAATGCCTGGGCGATCGGCACGAGTTCGGCATAGGCCTCGCGGCCCGTCCGGGTGAGGGCGAGGTGCTCGACCCTCCGGTCCGTCGGCTCCGTCTCGCGCATCAGCCAGCGCCGCTTCTCGAGCGCCGAGACGGCCCTGCTGACCTTGGTCTTGTGCATGGAGGAATGGCGGCCGACCTCCGTCGCCGTCATGCGCCCGTACTGGCCGAGCGTGGCGAGCAGCCGCCACTCGGGCCGCGTCATGCCGTGGCGATCGCGGTAGATGTGGGCGAAGTTGCGGCTGACCGACTCGGCCAGCCGGTTCAGCCGGTAGGGCAGGAACGTCTCGAGCGAGAGCGAGCGGTCGACCATGCGCTCCGATAGCCGGAGCGGCCGGAGAGGGCAACGGCGGAGTCCCGCTCCTCTCCTGTGCGGCTACTCTGCGGCTTCGCGCCTGAGGACGCCGCGCCGGATCTGGTCCTCCTCGATCGATTCGAACAGGGCCCGGAAGTTGCCCTCGCCAAAACCCTCGTCGCCCTTTCGCTGGATGAACTCGAAGAAGATCGGGCCGATGACGGTCTTGGAGAAGATCTGCAGCAGGATCTTGGTCGTGCCGCCGTCGACCACTCCTTCCCCGTCGATCAGGATGCCGTGCTGCTTCATCCTTTCGATCGGTTCGTCATGCCCCTGCACGCGCTCGTGGCTCTTCTCGTAGTAGGTGTCGGGCGGGCCCGGCATGAATTTCAGCCCGTTGGCGGCCAGGCGGTCGGTCGCGTCGTAGATGCCGTCGGTGCCGACCGCGATGTGCTGGATGCCTTCGCCCCGGTACTTCTTGAGGTACTCTGCGATCTGGCTCGTGTCGTCCTTGGACTCGTTCAGCGGGATGCGGATCTTGCCGCAGGGCGAGGTGATCGCCCGGCTGACAAGGCCGGTGATGCGCCCGTCGATGTCGAAGAAGTGGATCTGCCTGAAGCCGAACAGGTCGCGGTAGAAGTCCCACCACTTGTCCATGTTGCCGCGATAGACGTTGTGGGTCAGGTGATCGAGATAGTAGAAGCCGACCCCTTCCGGCCGCGGGTCGCGCTCGCCCAGCCACTCGAATTCCTGGTCGTAGGCCGACCCCTTGTCGCCATAGCGATCCACGAAATAGAGCAGCGAGCCGCCGATGCCGACGATCGCCGGCACGTCGAGCGCCTTATCGTCCCCCTCATACGGTGTAGCACCCATGGCGACGGCATGTTCGAGCGCGTGCCGGGCGTTCACCACCCGCCATGCCATGGACGGCGCGCAGGGACCGTGCTCGTCCACGAAGCGCATCGCATGCGAGCCGGGTTCGGCGTTCAGGATGTAGTTGATGTCGCCCTGGCGCCAGACCGAGATGTTCTTCGTGCGGTGGCGGGCGACCGTGACGTAGCCCATGCGCGTGAAGAGGGTGGCGAGCTTCTCGGGCTCGGGATGGGCGAACTCGACGAACTCGAAGCCGTCGGTGCCGGCCGGGTTCTCGTGACCGATTTCGGCCGGGGGAGCGTCGTGCGGAAAGGGACCCATTCCGTCCTCCTGATCGTGCGGGATGAACTCTGCCATCAATAACGCATCGGGCCTGCATTTTGGTTGCAATCGGAGTTGTGCGTGGTGCAGAACATGCATCGATCATGCGGGAAACCGGCCATGGATGCACGGATCGAGCTCGACGCCTTCGACCGCAAGATGCTGTCCCTGCTCCAGGAAGACGGCCGCCTGACGAACCAGGAATTGGCCGACAGGATCAACCTCTCGGCTTCTCAGTGCTCCCGGCGGCGCCAGCGGCTCGAGGAGCAGGGCCTGATCCAGGGCTACCGTGCGGTGCTCGACCGCGAGAAGCTGGGCTTTCCCCTCGTCAACCTGGTCTCGGTGACGCTTGCGACCCACAACCGGGACAACGCCCGCCGCTTCGCCGAGCTCCTGCGCGGCCTTCCGGAGGTCCAGGAGGCGCATGCGCTGACCGGCGAGATGGACTATCTGCTGAAGGTGGTGACGCGCGACCTGAAGTCGCTTTCGCGCTTCGTGAGCGATGTCCTGCTGCCTCACGAATCCGTGCAGCACGTGAAGACGGCGATCGTGCTGGAGACGTTGAAGGAGGGCTCGTCGCTGCCCCTCTGAGGCGGTCGGAAGTGTTACAGGAAATGCCGCTCAACCCTCTTTATTGTTACATAAACTCCAGTAGGATCGCGCCGAGGACGGGGCTACGATCGCATCGGAGACCCGTACCGCTCGTGCCCTGGGAGGAAATTCCAATGAATATCGTTTCGTTCAAGTCCGCGGCCCTCGCCGCGTCGATCGCGGCCTTCGGCTGGATCGGCGCGACGGCTGTCGCCTCGGCGCAGGAAGTGACGCTGCGCCTGCACCACTTCCTCGCGGCTGCCGCCAACGTGCCGGCGCATGTGCTCGATCCGTGGGCCGACCGCATCGAGGAGCAGTCCAACGGCCGCATCCGCATCGAAAGACATCCGGCCATGTCGCTCGGCGGCACGCCGCCGCAGCTCTACGACCAGGCCGTCGAGGGCACGGTGGATATCGTGTGGACGCTCCCCGGCAATACGCCCGGCCGCTTTCCCTCGACCGAGGTCTTCGAGCTGCCCTTCATGATGACCAATGCCGAGGCGACCTCGCGCGCCTATTGGGATATCTTCGACAAGCGCATGCGCGAGGAGTTTTCCGAGACCCATATCATCGGCACCTGGGTCCACGGGCCCGGCATCATCCACACGCGCGAGCCCGTCGCGACCATGGCCGATCTGCAGGGCAAGACGATCCGTGCCCCGACGCGCATCATCAACGCGCTGCTCGGCCAGCTCGGCGCCACGCCGGTCGGCATGCCGATCCCGCAGGTGCCCGAGAACCTGTCGCGCGGCGTCATCGACGGGGCGGTGGTGCCGTGGGAGGTGACGGCGGCGCTGCGCATTCCGGAGCTCGTGCGCAACCACACCGAATTCGGCGGCGACCACGCGCTCTACACGACCACCTTCGTGCTGGCGATGAACAAGGAGCGCTACGAGAGCCTGCCCGACGACCTCAAGGCGATCATCGACGCCAATTCCGGCCAGGAGTTCGGCGCCGTGGCCGGCCGCATCCAGCAGGAATACGACGCACCCGGCCGCCAGATGGCCGTCGACAACAACAACAACATCATCCAGCTCTCCGACGAGGAGACGGCGGCCTGGCAGGAGGCAGCCCAGCCGGTCATCGACAACTGGGTCAACGAGATGAACGGCCGCGGCATCGACGGGCAGGCGCTGCTCGACGAGGCACGCGAGCTGATCGAACGCTACACGGCCGAGCAGTAAGTCACTGAGGCAAAGCTATAGGGGCGGGCGGTGACGCCCGCCCCTTCGCTTTGGCAGGTCCATGCCCGCCCGGTCCCGCGACACCGCGTCCGGCCGACAAGGGTTGATCGGGATCGTTATGTGATATAGCAATCCGCCTCGGTTCCTGTTGCCCTTGAGCAAGTCTGAATATAGCGTGCCCGGCGGGTTCGGGACGGTGGGAGGAGGCGCATGCCCCTTGGTGGTGCAGTGACATGGCTGGCCAAGGCCCTGGCCATCCTTGGCGGCGTCGTGCTCGTCATCATCACGATCATCACCGTGGTCTCGATCACCGGCCGCGCCTTCATCTGGGCCGGGCTGCGGCCGGTGCCGGGGGATTTCGAGCTGGTCGAGGCCGGCGTCGGCTTCGCCGTCTTCGCCTTCCTGCCCTGGTGCCAGCTGAACCGCGGCCATGCCACGGTCGACATTTTCACGAGCTTCCTGCCCGCCTGGGTCAACCGCCAGATCGACGTCGTCGCCGAGGTGCTGATGACGGTGGTCATCACCGTCATCGCCTGGCGGCTGTGGTTCGGGCTGCAGGACAAGATCCGCTACGGCGAGACGACGTTCATCCTGCAGTTCCCGGTCTGGTGGGCATTCGCGGCCTGCATGGCCGCCGCGGCGATCGCGGTGGTCGTTTCCTTCTACATGGTCGGCGTGCGGCTGATCGAAGCGCGGGACGGCGTCGCGCCGAAGCCGGATCATGAGGGGGGCTTCCATTGAGCAATCTCGAAATCGGGATCGTCTCCTTCCCGATCCTGCTGCTGCTCATCTTCCTGCGCATCCCGATCGGGCTGGCGATGCTCGCCTGCGGCATTGGCGGCACCTGGATCATCATGGGCAGCCCCAACGCCATCCTGGCGCGGCTGAAGGTCGAGACCTTCTCGACCTTCTCCAGCTACACGCTGTCGATCGTGCCGCTGTTCCTGCTGATGGGACAGTTCGCGACGCTCGGCGGCATGTCGCAGTCGCTGTTCCGCGCCGCAGCGACCTGGATCGGCCACCGCAAGGGCGGCGTGGCGATGGCGGCCGTCGGCGCCTGCGCCGGCTTCGGGGCGATCTGCGGCTCCTCGCTCGCCACTGCGGCCACCATGACGCAGGTGGCGCTGCCCGAGCTGCGCCGCTACGGCTATTCGGGAGCGCTGGCGACCGGCACGCTCGCCGCGGGCGGCACGCTCGGCGTCCTCATCCCGCCGTCGGTCGTGCTGGTCATCTACGCCATCCTCACCGAGCAGAACATCGCGCGCCTGTTCGTGGCCGCGTTCGTGCCGGGGATACTGGCCGCCATCGGCTACATGATCGTGGTGTCGATCTATGTGCGCATCAGCCCAGGATCGGCCGGACAGCGCGAGCGCGCGCCTTATTCGGAGAGGCTGAGGGCGCTGGCCGAGGTCTGGCCGGTTCTGCTGGTCTTCCTCGTCGTCGTGGGCGGCATCTATCTCGGCTGGTTCACGCCGACCGAGGGCGCCGCCGTGGGCGCGGCCGGCACCGGCCTCATCGCGCTCCTCAACGGCGGCCTGACCTGGCGGACGCTGGTCGAATCCTTCCTGGCGACGGCCGTCGCGACGGCGCTCATCTTCTTCATCGTCTTCGGCGCCGCCTTCTACAACAGCTTCCTCGCGCTCTCGCAGCTGCCCCAGCAGGCGGCAGCCTGGGTATCGGCGCAGGGCTTCAACCCGTGGATGGTGCTGACCATCATCCTGATCCTCTATCTGCTGTTCGGCTGCGTCATGGATTCGCTCTCCATGATCCTGCTCACCATCCCGATCTTCTTCCCGATCGTCGCCGCGCTCGATTTCGGGCTGTCGCCGACCGAGTTCGCGATCTGGTTCGGCATCCTGGTGCTGATCGTGGTGGAGGTGGGACTGATAACGCCGCCCGTGGGCATGAACCTCTTCGTCATCAACTCGATGGCGAAGAACATCCCGATGTCGCACACCTATCGCGGCGTGCTGCCCTTCGTGGCGAGCGACATCTTCCGGGTGACCCTGCTTGCATTCTTCCCCGGCATATCGCTGTTCCTGATGAGGCTGCTCTATTGAGCCGCCTCAGGCGGCCCGCTGCCCCACGAGCGCATGCAAGTTGGCGCAGCGCGCGCCGGAGCGGCAGTAGGCGAGCACCGGCTTCGGCAGCTCGTCGAGCGCAGCCGCCATGTCCGCCACGTCCTGATCGGTGATCGCGCCGCTGACGACAGGGATGTAGCGGAATGCCAGCCCTGCCTCCTCGGCAGCCTGACGGACGACATCGACCGGCGTCTGGCCCGGCTGCTCGTTGTCGGGACGGTTGCAGACGATGCTCCTGAAGCCGGCGACCTTGATCAGGGGCACATGCTCCGCGCCGATCTGGGGCGCGACCGCGTAGTCGTCGGTGATCTGCCTGATTTCCATTCCCTGTCCTTTCCGCACGAGGCTGCGCAACCGCCCGAGGAAGCTCCGCAGCAACGACCATCCCGGGAAGGTGCCAGCCATGCGTCTCCTCGCTGAGGCCCCTAGGTAATGCCAGGCCGCGCAGGTCTCAATGGGCGAAGTAGTGCATTCCCCCGTCGACGGGAATGACGTTGCCCGTGATGTAGGCGGCGAGCGGCGAGGCGAGGAAGGCCACCAGGTTGCCGATGTCCTCGGGCTTGCCGAAATAGCCGATCGGGATGTTCTTCGCGATGAAGTCGCGCCGCGCCTCCTCGGTGGGGTGAAGGCGGTTCATGATCTGCTCGCTTTCGATCCGGCCGGGCGGAATGGTGTTGATCGTGATGCCTTCCCTGGCGAGATCGCACGCGAGACCTTTCGCCCAGAGATGCAGGGCGGCCTTGGCCGCCGAGGCGGCGTTCAGGCTGCGCGGCTCCATCGTCCCGCTGATGTTGACGATGCGGCCCCAGCGCCTGGCGCGCATGCCGGGCAGCACCGCCGCGGTCAGCCGCCGCGCCGAGGTGAAGTTGAGCGCGAAGGCCTCGTCCCATTCGGCGTCCCCGGCCTCGATCGGCAGCGGCCGCGAGCCGCCGGCGCAGTTGACCAGAATTTCGACCGGCCCCGCCTTCTCCTCCGCCTCGCGCGCGATGCGGCGGACATCGTCGGCGCTGGTGATGTCTCCGGCAATCGTCGTCGGCCGTGCGACACCCGTCGCTGCGATCTCGTCGGCGACCTGGTCGAGCAGGTCCTGCCGCCGGGCCGTCGCCACGACGCGCGCGCCTTCGCGCGCCAGGCAGCGCGCGATGCCGGCGCCGATGCCGATATTTGCGCCGGTCACGAGCGCGGTTCGCCCTTCGAGCTGCAGGTCCATCTGCTTCCTTTCTCGATCTCTTGACGTCGTCGGTATGGCTCAGCCGGCGGCCGCCTCGTCGGCGAAGAGCGCGGCGAGCCGGTTCTTCTGAACCTTGCCGGTCGTGGTCAGCGGCAGGTCGCGCTCGGCGACGAAGCGGTAGAGGCGGGGGATCTTGTAGGAAGCGAGGTCCTTCTTCAGCGCCTCGGTAAGCTGCTTCTCCAGCACCGCCGTCGGCTCGCCGTCGGCCACGATGACCGCGCCGATCACCTCGTCGCGGGTCGCGTCCGGAACGCCCACCACGAAGGCGAGCCTGACGCCCTCCTGTCGCATCAGCGCCTCCTCGACCTCGGCCGGCGAGACGTTGATCCCGCCGGTCTTGATCATCTCCTTGATGCGGCCGCGGAAATAGAGATAGCCGTCCTCGTCGAAGAAGCCGAGGTCGCCGGTGCGGAAGTAGCCGTCTGCGGTGAACGCCTCGCGGTTCTTGTCCTCGTCCTTGTAGTAGCCCACCGTCACGTAGCGCTTGACCTGGATCTCGCCGACCGCATGCGGCGGCAGCGGCTCGTTGGTGTCCGGGTCGACGACCCGCTGGATGACGCCGTCGAGCGGGCGACCGACCGATGCGAAGACCTTTTCGCGCGGGTCCAGCCTGCCGTCGGAGACGTTGCAGTTGCCGTAGGTCTCCGTCAGCCCGTAGATGTGGCACACCTCCGTGGCGCCCAGCTCGACGATGCGCTTGAACTGCTCCGGCGTTCCCGTCGAGCCGCCGGAGCGCAGGGTGCTCAGGTCGCGCTTCTCCCGGTCGGGGTGTTCGTACATGGCCTGCGCCATGTTGGGCGTGCCGTAGAAGAGGGTGCAGCGCTCCTCCTCGATGAGCCTCAGCGCCTCGCCTGGCTCGAAATGCTCCTGCAGCACGATCGAGCCGCCATGGGTCAAGAGGTTGAAGAGCGCGTTCTCGCAGCCGAGTCCCCAATAGAGCGAGACGGCGAGCCACAGCCGGTCCTCGTGCGTGACATGCATCCGGTTCCCGAGGTTCCACATGTTCTCGATCAGCGCGTAGTGCTGGATCTGCACGCCCTTGGGCGTCGAGGTGGAGCCGGAAGTGTAGAGGAGGTAGGTGACGTCCTCGGGGTCGATCGCCGTCGCGGCATCGTCGAGCACCTGGTCGGGGACGTCGCGGCCGAGACTGGGCACATGCGCGAAGGGGATGCTCGCGCCGTAGCCCGAGGGACCGACATGGATCAGGGTCTTCAGCCGCGGCAGGTTTTCCGCATGCGGCTGCAGCTCCTCCAGCATCGCCGCGTAGTCGTAGCGGAGGAAGCGGTCCACGAAGACCAGCGCATCGGCATCCGAGTGCTTGAGGATGTAGCCCAGCTCGCGCGTCGTCACCCAGGTGTTGACCGCCACCATGATGCCGCCGAGGCTGCAGATGGCGAGGTCGGCGACGATCCACTCCGGCACGTTGCCCATCAGGATGGCCACGCGGCTGCCGCGCCCGATGCCGAGCGCCGACAGCCCCTTGGCGAAGGCGCGCACCTCCTCGCGAAGCTCTCCGTAGGTGAAGCGCTGGTCGCCGCCGATCAGGGCCTCGTGATCGCCGAAACGCGCAGCCTGTTCGTCGAGCAATGCCGGGATCGTCCGGCTGCGCGGCATGGTCATGCGCAAGTCTCCTGCTGGATGCCGTAGAAGCGGGCGGCGTTGGCGCCGAGGATCTGCCGCGCTTCTTCCCCGGAGAAGCGGTAGCCGTAGCGGGCGGCGTTCTCCGGCAGGCGGCGGATGAAGTCGACCCATGAAGGCAGATGCGAGCGCTCGCCGGTGAAGCGCGGCCCGGACGCCTGGTCGGAGGCGAACAGGATGCGCTCGCTGCCGACGAGGGAGCGCCAGGTGGCCAGCCGTGCGATCATCGCACCCTCGTCCTCCCGGATGACCTCGTTCCAGTTCGAGATGTCGAGCACGCAGTTGGGCAGGTCGGCGACGAGCTCGGCCGCCCGCTGCCACCAGTGCGGAAAGCCCGCATGGCAGAGCACGATCTTCAGTTCCGGGAGCTCGCGCGCCAGCCGGGCGACATGCATCGGATGGACAGGACTCGTCTCCGTGAAGTCGGAACCCGACATCTCGGTCCACACGCCGGCGCGCGTATGGATCTGGACCGGCACGCCGTGATCGGCGGCGAGCCGCATCGCCGGGCGCAGGACATCGTCGGCCGCAGAAAAGCCGTCCGGCGTGATCTCGCCGATGCCGACCAGTCCGTGCTCGCGAAGCGCCCGGCGCAGGAGCCCGATCTGCCCCGGCCGCCGGTGGTCGACGGCGGCGTGGCAATAGAGGCGCCTCTGGTGGCGCTTCTGCAGCTCGCCGTAGTAGGCGAACTGCTCCTCGATGGGTACCGGCGGCTCCTCGCCGAAGACCCGCCCGCCGACGTCGAGCATCATGACGAAGGTGGCGTCGACGCCCGCGCGGTCCATGTTGGCGATGAAGTCGTCCCCGTCCGGGTCGACCAGCCCGTCGAGGAGCTTAGGCATGATCATGTCGGCATGCCGGCCCGGCGCCTTGGCTGCCCATTGCTCGGCGGCACGCCGGAAGAAGGCGCGGGGCACAAACCCGGCCCCCCAGATATGCGCGTGTGAATCGATGACGGTCATCGGCCGGTGCGTGCGTGGTCAGCTGTCCGATCTTGCGGTGGCCGACCTCCGGCGCGCAACCGATCAGGCGCATGCCGGGCCGCATAGCAGCTATCGGCAGCTGCCTTCCGCCGTCAGTGGACGCTGTTCTCGCCGATCGCGGCGACCGGCACGCCGACCTTCATCGCGCCAGCGCGGGCCGGATCGATCTGCGGCAGCCAGATGCCTTCGGCGACGAGATCGCGCACCAGCTCCTTGACGGTCCGGGCCAGCGAGCGGGTCGCCGTCGTGGTCGGCCGCTGCGTCGAGGTGGCGAGGACGAGGTGGCGGCTCATGCGCGGCTCGACGATCGGCAGAGCCACGAGCTCGCCCCGCGCGACCTGCTTGGCGACGCTGGCATAGGGCAGGATGCCGTAGCCGACGCCCTTCTCGACCAGCTCCAGCGTCGCCGACAGGCTGTCGATCTCGCATTCCACCTCGGGGATGACCTTGATCTTGCCGAGGAACGTCTCGACCAGGACGCGCAGACCGTGCGGATGGGACGGCAGGATGAGAGGCAGTTCACCAAGCATCGTACCCTGGACGGGGGCCGAGCGCAGGCTGTCCGGCGTGCTGGCCGGTCCGATGAGCAGCAGTTCCTCCTCGAGCAGCGGTTGCGTCAAGAGCGTGGAGGTCTTGGGGGCGTCGTAGAGGACGGCGACGTCAATCCGCCCCGTGGACAGCCATTCGAGCACGTGGCCGCTATAGCCTTCCTGGATCTTCAGCTTCACCCGCGGAAAGGCCTCGCGGAAGCGCTGGATCAGCGGCACCGACAGGATGGCGTTCGCCGTCGGCGGCAACCCGATGACGAGCTTGCCCGACGGGCTGGCGCGCATCGAATCGATCTCGGTCACGATCTGCCGCGCCTCGCCGATGATCGAGCGGGCGTGCTCGACGAGAAGCTGGCCGGCCTCCGTCACCACGATCCCGCGCCCATTGCGGTAGAGCAGCTCGATCCCGAGTTCCTCCTCGAGGCTGCGGATCTGCCGCGAAAGGACCGGCTGGGCGACCGACAGAACGACGGCGGCCTTCGAGAAGCTGCCGAGTTCCGTGACCGACAAGAAATACCTAAGCTGCTTGATCTCCACGGAATGCTCCTCCCTCCGCGAATGAACTCAAGGCCATTCCCGGCATTCTAAGCACATGAACTGCCACGGCGCCATCGAATTGCGAGGCCTTTTGTATACCTTTTCGTTATTCGCTTGGTGGCAGGTCGACCCGGACCGCCCAGCCTTCCATGCCGTCCACCGCCGGGTAGCGCTCGAAGACCTTCGGGTCGTGGCCGGGCACGACATGCCGCATCGAGGGCGCAAGCCGCCGCACCGTACGGTAGCCTTCGAGGAGCGCGCTGAGATTCTCGAAGACGGCGAAGGCGCGGTCGGTCTCGATGTGTTCGTAGTAGTGCGTCGCGTCGCTCGCGAGCACCACTGGCCCGCGCTCGGTGGCGACCCGCAGGACCTGCAGCCCGCGCGAATGGCCGCCCACCTTGTGCACGGTAATGCCAGGCGCGACCGACGCCTCCCCGTCGTAGAACTCGACGCGGCCCGCAAATACCTTGCGCACCATCGACACCACGTCCTCCTCCTCGAACGGATGGCGCAGGAGATGGTGGCACATGCACGGGCCGGTGACGAAACCCATCTCGCAGGCCTGCATGTGATAGCGCGCGCGAGGCAGCAGCTCGGAGTTGCCCGCGTGGTCGTAATGCATGTGGGTGATGATCACGTCTGACACGGTCTCGGGATCGAGCCCGACGGCCTTGAGGCCGAGGCCGACCGGCTTTAGCATCTCGCGCTTGCGCCGCTTCGCGGTCGGCTCGTCGAAGCCGGTATCGACGACGAAGGTGCGGCGGTCGTTGGTGATGACCCAGTTGAAGTAGTCGATGGGCATCGGAGTGTCGTGGGGATCGCCGCCGTGGAAATTCTCGGGCCGGTTGCGGTCGCAACGCGCGTACCGGATCATGTAGATTCGGTACTTGTCCTCGTCGGTCGCCGCCATCGCCAGCTAGTCCTCCTTGCTGCCGACCTGGACGCCGGCCCACTCCTCCGGAATCTGCACGATCTGGGTGAAGTCGGACTCCGGCCCGATCTGGCTGTTGACCAACTGCCAGAGCTGCTTCACCGCGTTGCCGACCCACATCTGGCAGCCGAGCGCCTCGGCCTCGTCCATGCAGAGCCGGAGATCCTTGTACATCAGTCCGGTCGAGAAGCCGTACGCGAACTTGCGCGGGATGATGTCCTTCGGGAACTTGTCCTGGGAGGCGCTGTTGCGCCCCGACCCGACATTGATGACATCGATGGCGACCTTCGGGTCGATGCCCGCCTTCACCGCCATCACCACCGCCTCCGACGTGGCAGCGAGCGCGGTCGCGGAGAGCAGGTTGTTGGCGAGCTTCATCGTCTGGCCGACGCCAGGAGTCTCGCCGACGAAGAACACCTTGCCGATATGCGCGAGCATCGGCTCGACGATCTCGAAATGGTCGCGCGGACCCGAGGCCATCACCGCCAGCGTGCCCTTCCTCGCGCCTGCCTTGCCGCCCGAGACCGGCGAGTCGAGATGCGCGATACCGCGCTCGCCGAGCCTGGCGGCGACGCGTTTCGATGTCGTCGCCCCGGTCGTCGACAGGTCGATGAGGCGCTTGACCTTCGTCCCCTCGATCACGCCGCCTTCGCCCGTCGCCACGCGCTCGACGATGGGCGGCGTCGGCAGGCTGGCGAAGACGGTCTCGGCCGCGTCTGCAACCTCCCTGACCGAACCGACGGCGCGCGCGCCCAGCGCCTCGAATTCCTTCAGAGCCTCGGCTCGAGTGTCCGTCACCACCAGCCGGTAGCCGGCATCGATCAGCCGCTGCGCCATCGGCGCGCCCATGTTTCCGAGGCCGATGAACCCGATTTCCTCGCTCATGTCGTCCCGCCCGTCGACCTGTGGCTCACTTCTTGCCGTCGATCTCGGCGAACACCCGCCGGGCGACCCGGAAGCTGTCGACGGCCGCCGGCACCCCGCAATAGATCGCGACCTGGAGGAACACTTCGCAGATTTCCTGCCGTGTCAGCCCGTTGTTCAGCGCGCCGCGGACATGCACCTCGATCTCGTGCGGCCGGTTGAGCGCCGAGAGCATGGCGAGGTTGAGGAAGCTGCGGGTCTTGCGGTCCAGCCCCTCCCGTCCCCAGACGGCGCCCCAGCAATATTCGGTGACGAGCTCCTGGAGCGGCCGGTTGAAGTCGTCCGCCGTCCTGATGGCGTTCTCGACATATTCCCTGCCCAGCACCTCGGTGCGGATCGCCAGTCCCTTCTCGTAGGTCGCCTTGTCCATATTTCCTCCGAATGCACATGGAGCCGGTCCGTCGCCGGCTGCGGTTGGCGCCATTATGGCCCCGCCACCCTGGCGATGTGAGGCCGCGCCCCTTCATAGCTGCTATTCGGCGCCCTGCGCCGGAACGGGTTCCTCAGCGGATGACGAAGGGGTTCGAGGTGCTGGTTTCGGTCGCGATCCAGACCGACTTCGTCTGCAGGAACTCGCGCACCGCCTCGATCCCGCTCTCGCGCCCGATGCCGGAGCGCTTGTAGCCGCCGAAGGGCGACGTGTAGCTGACCGCACGGTAGGTATTGACCCACACCGTACCGACCTCCAGCCGCTCCGACATGCGGATGGCGCGGCCGATGTCGCTGGTCCAGACGCCGGCGGCGAGGCCGAAGTCGATGTCGTTGGCGATTCTGACCGCTTCTTCCTCGTCGTCGAAGGGGATGACGGCGAGGATCGGCCCGAACACCTCCTCCTGCGCGATGCGCATGTCGTTGCGCACCCCGGTGAAGACGGTCGGCTCCACGAATTGCCGCCCCTTGGCTCCTTCGCCGGTATAGGGCTTGCCGCCCAGCACGCAGCGGGCGCCCTCGTTGCGGGCGATCTCGATATAGTCGAGCACCTTGCGGTACTGCGGCGGCGTCGTCACCGGGCCGACATTGGTCTCGGGCGCCATCGGATCGCCGATCCGGGCCGCGCCGGCGACTTCCACCAGCCGCTCCATGAAACGGTCATGGATCGACCGCTGGAGCAGGAGCCGCGAGCCGGCGATACAGGTCTGCCCCGAGGCGGCGAAGATGCCCGAGATGGCGCCCATGACGGCTGCTTCCATGTCGGCGTCATCGAAGACGATGTTGGGCGACTTGCCGCCGAGCTCGAGCGAGACGTGCTTGAGGTCGCGCGCCGCAGCCTCGTAGATCTTCTGGCCCGACAGGTCGGAGCCGGTGAAGGCGATCTTCGCGACGTGCCGGTGCGCGACCAGCGCCGCGCCGACGTCGGCGCCGAAGCCGGTGACGGTGTTCACGACGCCCTTCGGGAAGCCTGCCTCCTCGAACAGCGGCATGAATTCGAGTGTCGAGGCCGAGGTGAACTCCGACGGCTTGATGACCGCCGTGTTGCCCGCGGCGAGCGCAGGCGCCAGCTTCCAGGCGAGCAAGAGGAGCGGCGAGTTCCAGGGCGTGATCATCGCCACGACGCCGAGCGGCTCGCGCCGGGTGAAGTTGAAGATGCCCTTCTTGTCGGTCGGGATGACCGTGCCTTCGATCTTGTCCGCAAGGCCTCCGAAATAGCGGTACCACTCGGCCAGATAGCGCGTCTGCGCCGACATCTCCGCATAGAGCTTGCCGTTGTCGCGGACCTCGATCTGGGCCAGATGGGCGGAATTCTCCTCGATCACGTCGGCCAGCTTCATCATCAGCCGGCCGCGGCCCGAGGCCGTCATCGAGCCCCATTCGCCGTAGCGGGCGGCTCGCGCCGCCCTGACCGCCCGGTCGACGTCGGAGGCGCTGCCATGGGCGATCTTCGCCCAGGTCTCGCCCGCATAGGGGTTCTCGGTCTCGAAGGTCCGGCCGCCCTCCGCATCCGCGAAGGCACCGTCGATATAGAGGCCGTATGTCTTCATCGTTTCTCCTTCGGGCGGTACGGGGTTGGCGGGTTCAGTTCTTGCGCGCAAGCAGGCCGCGGCCGATCACCTGCGCCTGGATCTCGGCCGCTCCCCCGAAGATGTTCAGGATCCGGGCGTCGCACAACACCCGGCTGATCTCCGTCTCCAACGCGTAGCCGATGCCGCCATGGATCTGCAGGCTGTTGTCGGCATTCGCCCAGGCGACGCGGGCGGCGAGCAGCTTGGCCATGCCAGCCTCGATGTCGCAGCGGCGCCCCTTGTCCTTCTCGCGCGCGGCGCAATAGGTGAGCTCGCGCGCCATCACGGTTTCCACGAGCATCATGGCGAGCTTGTCGGAGACGCGCGGGAAATCGGCGATCGGCCGGCCGAACTGCCGGCGCTCGGTCGCATAGCGCAGGCCGAGCTCGCAGGCGTTGCGCGCGACGCCGATGGCGCGCGCCGCGGTCTGGATGCGCGCGCCCTCGAAGGTCTGCATCAACTGCTTGAAGCCCTGGTTCTCCACGCCGCCTAGCAAGCCCTCCGCCGGCACCGCGAAATCCTCGAAGGCGAGGTCGTATTCGCGCATGCCGCGATAGCCCAGCACCTCGATGTCGCTGCCGCGCATTCCAGGCGTCGGGAACGGCTCGGAGGCCGTGCCCCGCTGCTTCGGCGCCAGGAACATGCTGAGGCCCTCGTATCCGGTGCTGTCGGGGTCGGTGCGCGCCAGGATCGTCATCAGGTCGGAACGCGCGGCATGGGTGATCCAGGTCTTCGACCCGGTGATGCGCCAGGAGCCGTCCGCGGCACGGGCCGCGCGCGTACGCAGGCCGCCAAGGTCGGAGCCGATATCGGGCTCGGTGAAGACGGCCGTCGGCAGCACCTCGCCCGTGGCGATGCGCGGCAGCCAGTGATCCTTCTGCTCCTGCGTCCCTGCGATCGCGATCAGCTCGCCGGCGGTCCCGGAGCGCGTGCCGAGCGAGCCGGCGGCGATCCAGCCGCGGCTCAATTCCTCGGTGACGATGCACATGGCGAGCTTGCCCTGGCCCAGCCCGCCATGAAGCTCGTCGATGCAGATGCCGAAGACCCCGAGATCGGCGAGCGACTGGATCAGCTCGATCGGGATCAGGCTGTCGGCGAGGTGCCAGCGATGCGCGTGCGGGGCGATGCTCGCTTCCGCAAAGCGCCGGAACTGGTCGCGGATCAGGTCGAGCGTGTCGTCCTCCAGCGTGCCGTCGATCGTCCCGCCGCCGCGCAGGTGTTCGACGAGCGCGGCGCGCATACGCGGCGCCTGGCGCATGTCGAGGAAGGCTTCTCCGGCATCGAGCAGCCGCGCCGCTTCCGAGGCGATGCCGAGATCGGCCGGCCGGACGAACTCGTTCTGGCTCATCGGAATGCCGCCGGCCAGCTGCGCGAGATATTCGGCGAAGCCGATCTGCAGGACCAGCCGCTCGGCCTCGCCCAGCCGGCCCCGCTCGTGAAGGCGTTCCGCCCAGCCGAGCGCGGCGGCGAGGGCGGCAACGGTGGTCGCCGTCCAGGCGAAGCCGTGCACGGCGCGCTGTTCCAGGTTGCCGAGATCGGGGTCGAAACGGCCGCCGCGCATGACGCGCCGTGCGACGGCGAGCTTGGCCGCCGCGAGGTAGGCCTCTGCTTCCGCTGCCGCGGCGCGCGCGCTCTCGAGGAGGTCGAGGTCGGGATGGGGGACATGTCCGCGGAGCGCTCGCGACATGACTCAGCATCCCTCGGAAACGGTGCGGGCGACGACGCACCCGACGCGCAGTCGGTCGATCGCGGCGTCCGGCAGCCGCAGGAACGCTGCGGCCACGAACGCAGCCGCTTCCACGACCCTCATCTCGGCCAGAAGCCGGTACATACCCGCGCGCTCCTCCGGCATCGCTGGCGGTGGTCGACCGCGCCGCGATCCTTCACGATAGGGGGGCGCGAAGCGACGCCGCCCGGTCGAAAGCTGTTATGCGGACGCGCCGACTCAACAGGAACGGCGATCCTGGTCGATCATGAGCCTTGCCCGTCGACGGCCTTCGTCAGCCGCCGCGTCGGGAGGAGGAAGGCCTTGAACGCATTGCAGCGCAAGCAGCCCGCGGCGACGGCTGCGCAGCCGGTCGCCCGCCGCCTTGCCGAGTTCGCCCTCGGCGTCGATGCCAGGACGATGCCGGGCGAGGTCGTCGACAAGGCGCGCGCCTGCCTTGCCGATTTCGTCTGCTGCGCGCTGGAAGCGGCCGACCTGCCCTGGGGACGCCACGCCCTCGGCTTCGGCAAAATCGCGGGCTCCGGCCCCTGCTCGGTGATCGGTACCGGAAGGAAGCTGGGTCCGACGGAGGCCGCCTTCGTCAACGGCGCCCTCGGGCATGGGCTGGTGCGGGAGGACATGCACGTCCCGAGTTGCACGCATCTCGGCGTCGTCGTCTGGCCGGCGCTTCTGGCGCTGGCCGAACTGGAAGGGCTCGGCGGCGACGACTTCCTGCCGTCGGGCGCGATCGGCTACGAGGTTGGAGCACGCGTCGGCCGGGCGCTGTTCGACAACGAGCTGGCGTCGCGCATCCGCCCGACCGGCACCGTCGGCGCGATCGGCGCGGCGGCCGCAGGCGCGCGGCTCGTCGGCCTCGACGCCGACCAGACGGTGGCGGCGATCGGCCTCGCGGCCAATATGGCCGGCGGACTGAACGAGTGGCCCTGGGCCGGCGGCAACGAGATGGTGTTCCACGCCGGCGCGGCCGCCCGCAGCGCCGTCACCGCCGTCCTGCTCGCCCGCGAGGGCAGCTTCGCCTCGCCGACCGCGATCGACGGCAGGGCAGGGCTGTTCGCCGCCTATGGCCGGCGCGAGCGGGCCGCGCTGATCGAGCCCCTGGGCGATGGCAAGTGGGAGATCATGGCCGTCTATTTCAAGCCGGCGCCGGCCTGCAATTACGTCCAGACGCCGTGCCAGGCGGCGCTTGCCATCGCGGAGGCAGGGGTTCCACCCGGCGACATCACGCGCATCCGCGTCAACAGCTTCTCGGCGGCAATCGAGTACCCGGGCTGCGACCATGCCGGCCCCTACCCGGGCATCTTCGAGGCCAAGATGAGCATCCAGTACGCCGTAGCGGCTGTGCTGGCGCAGGGCGAGATCGGAGAAGGCAACTATCGGCGGCTCGACGATCCGGAGGTCGGGCGGCTGGCACGGGCGACCGAGCTCGTCGTTGATCCTGCCTTCGAGGATGCCTATCCGCAGAAGCAGGGGGTCGAGATCGTCGTCACGCTGAATGACGGGACGACGCGGGCCGAGCGACGCGACGATGTCCGCGCGCTCGACATCGACGGCGTCCGCGCGAGGCTGGCCGCCGTCGTCCAGGAAAGGCTCGGCGCGGCCGCTTCCGCGTCCCTGTTCGACGCCATCGACCGGATCGGCAAAGGCGGGTCGCCGTCGTCGGTGGCCGCGGCCCTGCGACCGGGAGGCGCGGCATGAGACGCATCGAGGCCGCGATCGCAGGCGTCGGCACCACCGACTACGGGCGCATGCCCGATCACGATGCCTACGACCTCGGCATGTGGGCGCTGAAGAACGCGGTGGACGATGCGGGCCTCGTCCTGGGCGACATCGACGCCATCATCGTCAACCGCATTCCGGACTACCAGCGCTTCTGCGAGATCGCCGGCATCGACCCCGAATACGTGACGATCTCGCCCGGCCACGGCAGGTTCGCCGCGATCTGCATCGACACGGCGGTCTCCCTCGTCATGAGCGGCAGGCACCACACGGTGGCGGTCGTCTACGGCAACAACGGACGCTCGGCGGGCGTCGCCTACGGCGGCGAGGGCGACAGCTACGGCTCCGGCGGCGGCGCGATCTGGTTTCCCTACGGCATGACCTCCCCCGGCGCCTATCACGCCATGATGATGCGCCGGCACATGGAGCTGTACGGGACGACGCCCGAGCAGCTCGCAGAGGTGCCGATCGCCTTCCGCCGCCACGCCTCGCTCAACCCGCAGGCGGTGATGCGCGAGCCGTTCGACCTCGCGACCTACCTCAACGCCCGCATGATCTGCGAGCCGCTCAGGCTGCTCGACTACTGCCTGATCAACGATGGCGGCGTGGCGCTGATCGTGACGACGCCGGAGCGCGCGCGCGACCTGCGCAAGCCGCCGGTCCATGTCCGCGGCTCGGCCTTGCAGACGCATTTCGCCGACTCGGCCTTCCCGCCGGACGACTTCTGGCGCGGCGCGCTCGACAAGGTCCGCCGCCGCAGCTTCGGCCAGGCGGGACTCGGCCACGACGACATGAACGCGCTGATGATCTACGACAATTTCGCGCCGACCGTGCTCTTCTCGCTCGAAGGCCTCGGCTATTGCGGCGTCGGCGAGAGCGGCCCCTTCCTGGCCGAAGGGCACCTTTCTCTCGGCAAGCGCTTCCCGACCAACACGTCGGGCGGGCATCTCTCCGAGAGCTACATGCAGGGCTGGGCGCTCAACGTCGAGGCGGTGCGGCAGCTGCGCGGCGAGTGCGGGGCTCGCCAGGTCGAGGGCGCGACGAACATCCACTACGCGGCCGCCGCTCCGGTCTGCTCCTCCATCGTCTATTCGAGGAACCCATCATGAGCATGGTCGCGCCGCCGCCCAAGCCGTTGCCGCGGACGGACGGCCCCGAGGCGCCGTTCTGGGAAGGCCTGCGCGAGCGGGAGGTGCGGGTCCAGCGCTGCCTCTCATGCGGCAGGCTTCGCTTCCCGGCCAGCCGCTATTGCCCCTATTGCCACGGCAACGAGAGCGACTGGGCGGCGGTCGACCCGCAAGGCGAGGTCGAGAGCTTCTGCGTCTTCCACAAGGCCTATTTCCCCGGCTTCGTCGGCGAGATGCCCTACGCGGTGGTCCAGGTCAGGCTCGACTGCGGCATCCGCTTCTTCTCCAACATGGTCGGCGTGGCGAACGAGGGACTGAGAACCGGGATGCGCGTGGGCGCCGTCTTCGAGGACGTGGACCGGAAGGTCACGCTGCTCAAGTTCAGGCCGATCGAGGCCGCCTCATGAAGGCGATGGTGGTCGAGGCACCCGGCGGCGTCGACGTGCTGCAATTGCGGACGGTGCCGGACCCGGTCGCCGGTCCGAAGGACGTCCTCATCGCGGTCGACAGCTGCGGCGTCTGCTACCACGACATCGTCACCCGCAACGGCACGCTGAAGGCCGGCGTGAAGATGCCGCTGATCCTCGGCCACGAGATCTCGGGAAGGGTGGTCGAGGTCGGTGCCGACGTGCCGGATTTTCGCCCCGGCGATCGGGTTGCGACCGCCCAGCGCTACCATATCTGCGGCCACTGCGCGCACTGCCGCACCGGCTACGAGCCGCTCTGCGAGGAGCGAAAGTTCCTGGGCGACTTCGGCATGGTCGGCGGCTATGCCGAATATGTCGCGGTCGAGCACGACAACGTGGCGCTGGTGCCCGACGGCGTGGCGCTGGACGAGGCGTCGATCGTCGCCTGCACCATCGGCACGATCTTCAACGCCATGCGCGACGTGGGTTCGGTCAGGGCCGGCGAGACGGTTCTCGTCACCGGTTCGGGCGGCGGGCTCGGCATGGCATCGGTCCAGTTCGCCAAGCTCCAGGGTGCCCGCGTCATCGCGCAGACGACGTCTCCCGCCAAGGCCGAGCAGCTCTGGGCGCTGGGTGCCGACGAAGTGGTGTCCCATGCACGCGGCGAGGATTTCTCGCGCGAGGTGCGGCGGCTTACCGGCGGCCGCGGCGTCGACGTCGCGGTGGACAATGTCGGCAACCTGCTCTTCGACCCGATCCGCAAGTCGATCGCCGTCGGCGGCCGCTGGCTGATGATCGGGCAGCTCACCGGCGACTTCGTGCCCTTCAACCCGGCCCAGCTCTTCCTGAAGAACATCTCGATGCTGGCCGCGACTTCGACGACGCGGGAGCAATTGCGCAAGTGCCTCGACCTGGTGGCGCGGGGCGACATCCGCCCGATCGTCGCCGAGCGCATGCCGCTTGAGGAGGCGAGGCGGGCACACGAACTCGTGGAGGCCGGCGCGGTCTCGGGCCGCATCCTGCTGCGGCCCGGAGCGGGACGGTGAAGATCAACGCCGCCATCGCCGGCGTCGGGGCGTCCGAGTTCGGGCGCTTCCTGCCCCACAGCCAGCTCGCGCTGGCGGCGAAGGCGTTCAAGGCGGCGCTCGACGATGCCGGGCTGAAGCGCGAGGACGTCGACGGGCTTTCCATCCACATGGGATCCCCGGTCGGGCTCGACTATGACCGCGTCGCCGAAGGGCTCGGTCTCGACATCCGCTACGTGAACCAGTCCTGGCTGCACGGCCGCTTCGTCACCAACGCGCTCCAGCACGCCGCACTCGCCGTGTCGGCAGGCCTCGCCAACGTGGTCGCCTGCGTGACCGCGATCAGCTTCACCCGCGAGCGCGACATACTGGGCGGACCGGGCGACATCGAGGGCAACCGGGAGGAGGGCGGAACGCATGGCGAGAGCCCGCCCTACGGGCTGACGGCACCGGCCGGCGGGGCGGCGCTCTCGATGCAGCGCTACATGGCGCTCTACGGCGCCACGAGCGAGAAACTCGCCGCGGTGCCGATGTCGATCCGCCGGCATGCCCTGCGCAATCCGGATGCCGTCATGAAGAAGGAGCTGACGCTCGACGACCACCAGAATTCGCGCATGGTGGTCGACCCGCTCCGCCTCTTCGACTGCTGCCTGATCACCGACGGCGCGGTCGTCACGCTGGTCACCACGATGGAGCGCGCGCGCGACATGCGTCAGAAGCCGGTGCGGGTCGCCGGAATGCAGGGCATCCGATCCGGCCGCCACGAGTTCATCTTCGCGCCGCCAGGGCTCGGTATCGGTCAGCAGCCGGCCACGGGCGTGCAGCCGCGCGAGATCGACCGCGAGGTCTACGACAGTGCAGGCGTCGAGCGCGCCGACGTGAAGGCGCTCTACACCTACGACGCCTTTTCGCCACTGCCGCTCTTCGTGCTGGAGCGCTTCGGCTTCTGCGGCCGGGGCGAGGCGGCGGATTTCGTCCAGGACGGGCGGATCGGCCCGGGCGGCAGCCTTCCGGTCAACACCAATGGCGGCCTCTTGTCGGAAGCCCACGTCGCCGGCTGGAACCATATCCGCGAGATGACGCGGCAGCTGCGCGGCACCGCGGGCGAGCGCCAGATCGCCGGCGCCGACGTCCTGCAATGGGCGACGGTCTGGGGCGACTCCGTCATCCTGACGACTGCATGAGGAGGCGCGGATGAGCTCGCACCAGGGCGTCACGACGAGGCCGCGCCCACGGGTCAGCCCCGACAGCGCGCCCTTCTGGGAGGGATGCCGCGAGGGCCGCCTGATGCTGCCCTTCTGCCGCTCCTGCGGCAAGCCGCACCTGCCGCCCGGCCCGGTCTGCCCGCACTGCTTCTCCGACGACCTCGAGTGGCGGCAGGCGAGCGGCCGGGGCTTCGTCTCCACCTGGACGGTCGTTCACAAGGCGTGGTTCCCGGTCTTCGCAGCCGACATCCCCTACAACGTGATTCAGGTCGAGCTGGAGGAGGGGCCGAGGCTGACGGCCCGCCTCGTCGGCCACGGGGCGGACGCACTCGCCGTCGGCATGCCGGTCGTCGTCGGCTTTGAGCGGATCGACGACGATCTCGCTCTGCCGTGCTTCAGGAGGGCTTGAGGCGTGCCCGAGGACGCCGGAAAGAGCGGCGTAAGTCTCTGCGAAACAAGCACTTTTCGTGCTCCTCCCGACTATGGAGCGCCGACTATAGCAGCTATGCGGGGCGCGGAATTGACGCAGGGTCGGAAGGGGCTGCCAATAGTCGCAAAACAAGCGCGCCGCACACGGCGTGCCCAGAGGGCAGAGACGGCTTGGGAGGAGAGATGAAGGTTCTTCTTGAACCCGCGATGAGACATGGGCCGGCGACGCCATGAGCCCGAGCCTCATCCTTCTCGAGAATTTTCTCCAGGCGCTCGCTGCAGGCATCATGGTCGGCTGCCTCTACGGCCTGATGTGCGTCGGCCTCGGCATGATCTTCGGGATCATGCGGGTGATCAATTTCGCCCAGGGCGACATGATGATGCTGGGCATGTATGCGGCCTGGTACCTCTTCACCGGCTTCGGGGTGCTGACCGTCTTCGGCGGCTATGCGGGACCGCTCGCCGCAGCGGTGCTCGCCGGGCCGATCCTGTTCGTGATCGGCTACTACATGCACCAGTTCCTGATCTCGCGCGTGACCGGCTTCAGGGTCGCTTCGGCGGAGGCGGAGGGGCATTACGCACAGCTCATCCTGACGCTGGGCGTGGCCCTCATCCTCACCAATGGCGGCCTCATCGTCTTCGGATCGGAGCCGATCTCGGTGCGCACGCCGATGTCCTCGCGCGCCTGGGAGATCGGTCCCTTCGCCGGCGATTTCGTGTCGGTCTTCATCAACCAGGCGCGTGCCTCCGGCGCGCTCGTCTCGGTGGCGGTGGCGATCGGGCTCTTCCTCTTCGTGACCCGCTCGCGGCTCGGCAAGGCGATGCGCGCTTCCGCCGACAATCCCGAAGCCGCGCTCTACATGGGCATCAATGTCGACAAGGCGCACCGCATCGCCTTCGGCATAGGCATCGGCGTGACCGCCATCGCCGGCGGGCTCGTGGCGATGTACTACCCCTTCCAGCCCTATGTCGGCATCGAGTTCGTCGTCATCATGTATGCCGGCGTGGTCCTGGGCGGGTTCGGCTCGATCACCGGCGCCTTCTGGGGGGGCATGGTCATCGGCATGGTCCAGCAGATGTCGATCCTGGTCCTGCCCTTCCAGCTCCAGAACACGGCGATCTTCGTCGTCTTCCTGCTGGTCATCCTGTTCCGCCCGCAGGGCCTGTTCGGCCGCAACGTGGAGCGCGCATGATGGGGAAGCGTGAAGGTTTCCTGCGCTCGCTCCTGCCGCTCGCGATCTACGTCGCGATCTACCTCGTGCTCGTCTTCACCGTGCGGTCGTCCTACTACCAGCTGATGATCATCCTGGTCGCGGTGTGGGCGATCATGGGCATCTCCTGGAACGTGCTGTCGGGCTATTCGGGGCTCATCTCCTTCGGTCATGCGTCGTTCTTCGGACTGGGCGCATTCACGGTCGTGCTCGGCCAGATCCATCTCGGCATCTCGCCCTGGTTCGGCATCCCGCTCGCCGGCATGGTCGGGGCGCTCGCCGGCGTCGTCATCGGCATTCCCACCTTCCGCCTCCGCGGCCACTACTTCGCCCTCGCCATGCTCGCCTACCCGCTGGCGCTCCTCTACGTGTTCGAGTGGCTGGGCTACCAGGAGGTCGCCGTGCCCATGGTGCGCAGCAATCCCGCCGCCTGGTTCCAGTTCGGCGACCGCCGCATCTACGCGATCATCGCCCTCGTCCTGCTCGTCATCGCCGTGGTGATCTCGCGGCTCATCGAGACGAGCCGCTTCGGCATGTCGCTCCTGGCGATCAAGCAGAACGAGCTGGCCGCGGAAGCAGCCGGCATCGAGACGCGCAAGTGGAAGCTGAGGGCGATTGCCGTCTCCGGCGCCATCGCCGGCACGATCGGCGGGTTCTATGCAATCGTGCTGCTCGTGGTGACGCCGCCGAGCGTCTTCAGCGTCCTGACGTCGGCGCAGGCGCTGGTCGTCACGCTGTTCGGCGGCGTCGGCACGGTGTGGGGCCCGCTTGCGGGGGCGACCATCCTCATCCCGCTCGCCGAGACCCTGCACGCCGAGGTCGGCCACCTCCTCCACGGCATTCAGGGCGTCGTCTACGGGCTGGCGATCGTCCTGATCATCCTGTTCGCGCCCGACGGGCTGCTCTGGAAGATCCGCGACATGGTCGCGGCCCGGAGCGCCGCCCGCGCCCCCAAGGTGGAGGTCGCGCCAGTCGTCCTGCCGCCCGATCCCGGACCGCTGCCCGAGCGCCCCAACGCGCTCGCCGGCCGGACCATGCTCGAGGTGCGCAACCTGTCGAAATCCTTCGGCGGCCTGAGGGCGGTGCAGAACGTCTCGTTCTCGGTTCCCGAGGGCGCGGTGATCGGGATCATCGGGCCGAACGGCGCCGGCAAGACGACGCTCTTCAACCTCCTGAACGGCTTCCAGAAGCCGGACGAGGGCGAGGTGCTGTTCGAGGGCGAGAGCCTGCTCGGCCTGCAGCCGAGCGGGGTCTGCAAGCGCGGCATCGGCCGCACCTTCCAGGTGGCCCGCCCGTTCCGGCGCCTTTCGATCCTCGATAACGTCCTCGTCGGGGCCTATGTCGGCGCCGCCGACGACGCCACCGCGCTGAGGCACGCACGCGAAGCGCTGGCCCTCGTCGGGCTCGACCACAATGCCGACCGCATCGCCGACGGCCTGACCAGCATGGAGCAGCGCCTGATGGAACTGGCACGCGCGCTCGCCGGCAAGCCCAGGATGCTGTTCCTCGACGAGACGCTGGCGGGGCTGGGGGGCGTCGAGGTCAACGAGATGATCGCCGTCATCCGGCGGCTGTCGGAAGCCGGCATCACGATCGTCATCATCGAACACACGATGCAGGCGATGCTGCGGCTCGCCGACCATTTCATCGTGCTCGACCACGGCGCGATGCTGACCCAGGGCAAGCCCCGAGAGGTGGTGCGCGAGGACGCGGTGATCGAGGCCTATCTTGGCAAGAGGTGGCGTCAACGTGCTTGAGATCAGCAACCTCGAAGCCGCCTATGGCGGGATCACCGCGCTCGACAAGGTGTCGCTGAGCGTGCGCGAGGGCGGCTTCGTCTCGATCGTGGGTCCGAACGGCGCCGGCAAGACGACGCTCTTCAAGGTCATCGCCGGAACGGTTCCGGCGCGGGCCGGCTCGATCAGCTTCGAGGGCCGCGACCTCCTCGCCGCCGAGGCGCACGAGCGCGCGCATCTCGGCATCGCGCACGTTCCGGAGGGCCGGCAGGTCTTCCCGAACCTGTCGGTCCTGGAAAACCTCGAGATGGGCGCCTTCTCCGATTCCGGACGCCGCCAGTGGGCCGAGAATCTCGACTTCATCTACACGCTGTTCCCGATCCTGAAGGAGCGGCGGGAGCAGCTTGCCGGCACGCTGTCCGGCGGCCAGCAGCAGATGCTGGCGATCGCCCGCGGCATCGCCTCCTCGCCCAAGCTCCTGATGCTCGACGAGCCGTCGATGGGGCTCGCGCCCGCCGTTGCCGACGACATCTTCGAGGCGATCATCAGGATCCGCAGCCAGAAGAACCTGACGGTGCTGCTCGTCGAGCAGCGGGCGCTGGAGGCGCTCGAATCCTGCGACAGGGGGTACGTGCTCGAAACCGGCCGGGTCGTGCTCGAGGGTGCGCCGGGCGAACTGCTGTCGGACGACCGCGTCCGCCAGGCCTATCTCGGCATGTAGCCGAGCCCATCAACCGTAGTTCTCGGGAGGAACGACATGACAACGCGCAGAAAGCTACTGATGGCGACGATGGCCGCGGGTACGGCCGCGATCGTCTCCCTTGCCGGCATGCCGGCGATCGCCCAGGACGGACCGATCCAGGTCGGCCTCATCGGGCCGCTTTCCGGTCCGTGGGCGCGCCAGGGCGAGCTCATGCAGATGGGCGCGGAACTGGCGATCAAGGACATCAACGAGAACGGCGGCGTGCTCGGCCGCGAGCTGCGACTCGTCGTCTTCGATGCCGGCGAGTCGGTCGAGACCGCCACGAACGCCGCCCAGCGCATGGTTTCCCAATATCCGGACCTCGTCGCGGTCACCGGCTCCTGGCTGTCGTCGTTCACGCTGGCGGTCTCGGAGGTGACGGAGCGTGCCGAGTTGCCGATGATCACGCTGTCCTATTCGGACCAGATCACCAATCGCGGCTTCCACTATATCTTCCAGATGCCCAAGACCGCCGGCGCCCAGGCGCGCGAGGCCGTTCCCTCGATCATGGAGCTCGCCGAGCGCACGACCGGCTCGCGCCCCACCACCGCCGGCATCATCGGCGACAACACCGCCTCATCGGTCAGTTTTGTCACGCCGTTGCGCGAGGGCCTTCTGCAGGAGCTCGGCATCGAGCTTCTCTTCGACGAGACATGGACGCCGCCCCTTGCCGACGCGACGTCGCTCATCCAGCGGGCCCGTTCGACCCGGCCGAACTTCATGATCATGGCCTCGACCGCGGTGCCTGACAACAAGCTGCTGCTCGAGAAGGTCAACGAGTTCAATCTCGGCCGCGGCCGCATGCCCATCATCGGCTCGGGCGCCCATCTCGGCACGCCTGAGCTGCTCCGCAACGTGGGCGAGGAACTGGTCGAGGGCGTGATGACCGTGGTCGGCAACTGGCCGGGAAAGGGGCAGGAGGAGCTTGTCGAGCGGTTCAAGGAGGAGACCGGCGAGCCCTGGATGACGCAGGACTCGATCTCGACCTATGGCGACATTCAGCTGATGGCCTATGCGATCGAGCAGGCGGGCGAGGCAAGCCGACAGGCGGTCGCCGAGGCGCTGCGCGCCGTCGACACGACCGAGGGGCCGGCCGCCTACTATCCGGGCGGCACGATCCGCTTCGATGATCGTGGCCTGAATGTCGGCGCCAGCCTGGTCATCGTCCAGTGGCAGAACGGCGAGCCGCTCAGCGTCTTCCCGCCGGAAACCGCGATGGCGGATCCGATCTGGCCAACCGAATAGAGCAATCCCACCAATCCTTCCGACTGCGGCGCCTTCGGGCGCCGCTTTTTTGCCGGTATGAATCGGCGGCGACGATCGAGCGTCCGACGCACGCAGCGCGCGTCAGGACGTGTCGGCCGGCATTGGCCGCCAGTCGCCCAGTATGCGGCCGGATGCGAGGCCGCGCCGCCCGGACCGGCAATCGGACCGGCGGCCGAGATGGCACGCATCGTGCAAGAAGGCGACGAGCAGGGCGGCAAGCAGGGCCGCCAGCGCGTGGAACCGCGCGGCAAGACGGAGCGCGTCCTCGCGGCCGAAACCCTCCGCCGCGAAACCTTCGACGGCCGGCAGCGGCAGGCCCGTCTCCTCGAAGACGAATTCCGCCGCCGCGGTCTCGGCCTGCCGCAGCAGCCAGAGCACGAAAAGGCGAATTGGCGGGGGGCAGGTTGCGGCCCGTTCGGCAAGGGCGGCGAGCGCGACGAGCAGCGCTGCGATGCGCCGCAGTGCCCTTTCGCCCCTGAATGCCGCCTGCCCGTCCATGTCACCGCCTTTCGTTCACCGGCGGCCATTGTCGCGCCGGTTGGGGAAGCGTGGACAGGAGCGGCGAAAAATTCGTGGAAGTGGTTGATCCGGCTGGGTGGGATGTCGGAAAATTTCCACGTAAGACCACGCGAATCCAGGCGCACTTCGGCAGGACTGTCCCGTCGAAGCACCCCCTTGTATCTGCTCGAACTGAGATTTGTGCGATGGAAGCGACTGAGCCTCGAACCAAAGCGCCGGCTCAGCTTCGGTCGACGATTTTCCTGATCTGCGCGTGGATGGCGTCGGGGATGTCGATGAAGCCTTCCGCGAGCCGCGCCGCGCGGTCGGCGCGCGAGCGGTCAAACGGCATGCGCACCGGCGGCCCGCCCTCGACCGGACGCGTCGAGCGGATCGCCTCGGCATAGCCCGCGACCTCGCGCTTGAAGGCGTCGAGCGGCGTGAGAAGGTCGGGCCGCATGGCGACGATCACCATGCCGAAGCCGCTCAGTTCGCCGGGGATCATCGGCGAGCCGGCCATCATGCCGAACATCTGCACGACGATGGCCAGCCCGCTGCCGCGGTGCCCGCCCCAGGCGGTGAATGCGCCCTTCAGCGCCTCGTTGGGATCGCGGGTCGGCCTGCCGTCCGGGCCGTAGGCGACGCCTTCGGGCAGGACCTGCCCAAGCCGCCGCGCCAGCACAACCTGCGCATGGATGATGTCCGACGTGCCGATGTCCCAGATGACGGGCGCGTCGGCGCTCGGGAAGCCGAAGCAGATCGGATTGGTGCCGAAGCGGCCCTCCGTCCCGCCATGCGGCGCGACCCACGGCGAGGCGTTGGATGCGATCAGGATCGCGAGATCCTTCGCCGTCGCCTGCTCGGCATAATAGGACAGCATGCCCGTGTACCAGGTGTCCCTGGCCCCGACGATCGAGATGCCGCTCTCGAGCGCCTTGCCGATGGCGATGTCGGTGGCGCGCTGCGCGACGAGGTATCCGATATGGTCGGCGCCGTCGATGCTCGCAGAGACCGGCGTCTCGTGGAGGATCGAGATCGGCCGCTTGGGCAGGCCGGTGCGCGCCAAGCGGTCGGCGACCGAGAGCATCCGCGCGAATCCGGCATACTCCAACCCGCGCAATTCGCAGTCGATCAGGTGCCCTGCCGCCGATCGCGCGTCTGCCGGTTCGAGGCCGAGGCTGGTGAGCGTGGCTTCCGCCAGCGCATAGGCTTCGTCTATCGCAAGTCGCGCCATGGCCTTCCTCCTCCTGACGACGGATGGGCGGCACCGCCGTTTCGACGAGCCATACCATGCGTGTCTCGGATGTGGCGGAGCGCAGCGCCATGCAAATCAGCTATTCGCCGGCCGCGCACGACGGCGGCCGGGAGCGGGTCTATCCTGAATGTCAGGAAGGAGACCCGCCAGATGCAGCGCCTTGCCATGAGCGTCACCGGCGACGGGCCTCCGGTCGTGCTCCTTCATCCCGTCGGGCTCGACGGTTCGTTCTTTCCGGGGCTTGCCGAGCGCCTCGGCACGCGCCACCGCGTCGTGGCGCTGGATCTCGCCGGGCACGGCGCCTCGCCGGATGCGGCCCGTCCGGGAAGGATGGACGAACGCGTCGCCGAGGTGCTTGCGGTGCTCGATGGTCTCGGCGAACCGGCCGCGCTGGTCGGCGTATCCTTCGGCGGCATGATCGCGCAGAACGTGGCGCTCGCGTGCCCCTCAGCGGTGGCCCGGCTGGTCGTGGCCGGCTGCCCGGGCATGATCCCCGAGGAGGGACGGGCGACGATCCTGGCGCGGGGCCGGGCAGCGGAGGAGGGCGGGATGCAGGCAGTCCTGGCCTCCACGCTCGAACGGTGGTTCACGCCGGCCTTCATGGCCGATCCGGCCGTCGACGGCGTCAGCGAGCGGCTTCTGGCCGACGATCCGTCGAATTTCGCAGCGGCCTGGGAGGCGATCTCGGAGCATCGCGCTTTGCCGCGGCTCCCCGGGCTCGCCATCCCCGCGCTGGTGATCGCGGGCGAGCAGGACGCGGCGACGCCGCTCGCCGCCAAGCACGCGCTGCACGCTGCCCTGCGCGGCAGCCGCCTCGTCGTGATGAAAGGGGCGCCTCACATGATGCAGATCGAATGCGCCGACCGCTTCGCCGACGAAGTTGCGGCCTTCCTCGCAGAATGGAGCAACCGATGACCGACCGTGGCATGCTCATCGTCTTCTTCGAGCCGCCGGCGACGCTCGAGGAGGAGTTCCATGACTGGTACGACACCGAGCACCTGCCCGAGCGGGCGCGGATCGCCGGCTTCGAGAGCGCCCGCCGTTTCGTGTCGCTCGGCGACGGCCCGCGCTACGCCGCGGTCTACGATCTCACCCGCCTCGACGTGCTGGAGGGCGAGGAATACCGCGCGGTTGCCGGCGCCAATTTCAGCCCGTGGACCAGGCGCATCATGAGCCGCGCCCGGTCGATGCGCCTGACGGGACAGGAAGTCGCAAGCGCCGGCGACGTGCCGGACCGGTTCGCGCGGCTCGTCGTGATGCGCTTCTGGCTGGCGCAAGGCGCCGACCTGCGGCAGGCGGCTCCGCCGATCGCCGCGGCCTGCGCCGGCCTGCCGGGTGTCGCGCGCGCACGTCTGTTCGAAGGCGTCGAGCCGGAGCCAGGCTACGTGCTGCTGCTCGCGGAGACCGACGGCAGCGCCTCGCCCGCGGTCGATCTCGGGTCGATCGGAGCAGCCAGTGCCCGCTGCGACCTCTCGACGACCTATCGCCCCTATCGCCTCTGAGTGCACCCAGTATCGGCGAAGCTGTCGACACAATGCGCATAGCTGATTGTCGGCAGCGGCGCGGCAGGTGCATTCCCCGTCGATGCCGGCAGCCGTGATGGGCGCCGTGCGCGGCCTTCAACACCTTCCAAAGCCGGGCTTGGCTCCGGCCGGCTGTCGCCGGCGGCCGGGGCGGTAGGGCGTTCCGTGGCCCCCGAAGTGGGCCTAAGCAAAATGTCGACACCATTGACGATGCGCGCGCCATTTGCCACTGTCGAACCAACACTCGTCAGGCCGACGGAGGTCGACGGCCGGGACCGTCGCGTGGCGGCATCGAGGCGAGGGGACTACGCCGGTGCGGGAGGAACCAGCCGCCGGCGGTGGCTTCAACCATGGGAGGTTGTCATGAAGCGTTTGATCAGTAGTTCGATGCTCGCCGGGGCGCTTTTCCTCGGCTCGGGTGCGGCGGGCGCCGCCGAGACGCTGCGCTGGGGCGAGCATCTGCCGCAATGCTGCAGCATGTATGCGGCCGCGCTGGAATGGCTGGCGGAGGAGACCGAGAGGCGCTCCAACGGCGAGCTGACCATCGAGGTCAACTGGGGCGGCGTGCTGGCCACCGTCGGCGAGATACCGACCGCGATCGAGAACCGCATCATCGACATGGGCAACCTGGTCACGCCCTACTTCCCGGACCAGTTCGTGATCAACAACGCGATCCCCTTCTTCTGGCCGCAGCCGAAGAGCCAGGGCGAGCTCGGCGAACTGATGCTGAAATGGCACGAGGAGTTCCCGGCCTTCGGCGAGGAGCTCGCGCGCTACAACGCGCGGCTCGTCAGCGTGCGGCCGCTGCCGCCCTATGGCATGATCTGCTCGAGCCCGATCCGCACGATGGAGGACTTCCGCGGCAAGCGCATCCGCTCCTACGGCGTCGCGCTCCCCGCGATGCTCGAGGCGATCGGCGCCGTGCCGGTCGGCCTGGCCGACGTCGAGGCCTATGAGGCGATGAGCAACAACATCCTCGACTGCTCGGTGGCGGATATCGCCCTCGTCGACGCCTTCCAGCTCGACGAGGTCGGCAAGTACTTCATCGACGTGCCGATGGGCGCCTCCTGGGGCCACATCCTGCTGATGAACATCGACCGCTACAACGAGCTTTCGGACGAGCACAAGGCGATCATCGACGGCCTCAAGCACGACCACCTGACCGAGCTGCTGCGCCTGTTCCGCGAGCGCGAGGAGGAGATCAAGGCCGAATGGGCGTCGTCCGGATCGGTCGAGATCATCCAGATCCCGGCCGACGAGTTCCTCGCCGCGACGCTCGGCAGCCCGCAGGTGCAGGCGGTCCGCGACAGCTGGGCCCAGCGCGCCGCCGCCGCAGGACTGCCGGAAGACCAGGCCGCCCAGGTGGTGGAGCAGCTCAACAACTGAGCGCCCGGCTTGGGGCGCGGAGCTTGCCGCGCCCCGCCCAGGCCGGCAGATTGCGGAAGATGACTGGAGGCGAGCCGGTGAGGGACGCGTTCCTCAGGGTCTATCGATATTATTCCTACCTGCTCTGGGGAGCCGCGGTGCTGGCGGGCATGGCGACCTTCGCGATCATGTGGGTGATCGACATCAACGCGCTGTCGCGCAAGCTCTTCAACGCGCCGCTGCCGGCAGGTGTCGAGATCACGCAGGCGCTGCTTCCGGCCGTCATCCTGCTGCCGTTCGGCTATGCGCTCCTGCTGCGCCAGCACGTCAACACCGTGTTCCTGATCTCGCGCCTCACGCCACGCGTCGCCAACATTCTCCACGTCTTCTGGATGATCGTCGGCTGCCTGCTGTTTGCCGCCATCACCTACGGCACATTCCGCTATGCGATGCGCTCCTACGACATGAACGAGCAGGTGTGGGGCGCTGCGATCCGCTTCCCCGTCTGGCCGTCGAAGATGGCGGTCAGCGTCGGCACCGCGCTGATCTGCATCCAGTTCCTGCTCGAGGCCATCCGCGGCGTCCTGATCGGCGACGAGGAAGCCGGCGCGGGCGGCGAGGCAAGGCTGACGCATGTCTAACCTGACCATCGGCTTCCTCGGCATCTTCATGCTGCTCGCGTCGATCCTGCTCGGCGCGCCCATCATGATGGCGCTGATGGCGGTCGGCTTCGTCGGCCTCATCTTCCTGACCGGCTTCACGGCTGCGCTGTCGATCCTCGGCACGCTCTTCTATTCGGTGGTGAACAGCTTCCACTTCAGCGTCATCCCGATGTTCCTGCTGATGGGTTTCTTCGCCATGCGGGCCGGCATCGGCAACGATCTCTTCGACGCCTGCGCGAAGTGGATGGGCCGCCTGCCGGGCGGGCTGGCGGTCGCCAGCACCGGCTCGGCCGCGGCCTTCGGCGCCGCGTCCGGATCGAGCGTCGGCACCGCGACCCTCTTCACGAAGCTCGCGCTGCCCGAAATGGTCCAGCGCGGCTACGACCGCGGCTTCGCCGCCGCCTCGATCGCCATCGCCGGCACGCTCGCCGTGCTGATCCCGCCGAGCGCCCTCATGGTGGTCTACGGCATCCTGACCAATGCCGGCATCGGGCAGTTGCTGATCGCCGGCATCATCCCCGGCATTGTGTTCTCTGCCCTGCTCGGCGCGACCATCCTCATCGTCGCCCTCCTCAATCCCCGCAAGGCGCCGTCCGACGACCGCAGCTACAGCCTGCGTGAGAAGCTCTGGTCGCTGCGCCTCGTCGGGCCGCTGATGGCGGTCATCGTCATCATGCTGGGCGGGCTTTATGGCGGCGTCTTCACGCCCACCGAGGCCGGCGGCATCGGCGCGTTCGTCACCTTCGTCATGGCCATCATCCGCCAGCGCGGACTGCGCGGCCTGCAGCTGTCGCAGACATTGCTGGAGACCGTCGTGCTCACCGCGATGATCTTCGCGATCATCATCGGCGGCCTGCTCTTCGCGAGGTTCCTGGCGCTGAGCGGCGTCTCGAACGCGATCCAGGGCGTGCTGGTCGGCGGCGCGCTCGATATCTGGGTCGTGGTGCTGATCGTGACACTGGTCTATCTCGTCCTCGGCATGCTGATGGACGCGCCGTCGCTTCTCGCGATCTCGCTGCCGATCACCTATCCGGTGATGACCGGCCTCGGCTTCGATCCGCTCTGGTTCGGCGTCTACGTCATCATCCTGGCCGAGATCGGCGCCGTCACGCCGCCGGTCGGGATCAACTGCTTCGTCGTCAAGGGTGCGGCGGGCGACCTGGTCACGCTCGAGCAGATATTCGCCGGTCTGTGGCCCTTCCTGGTCGCCTGTTTCCTGATGCTCGCCCTGATGCTGCTCTTCCCGCAGATCGCGCTCTACCTGCCGCGGTCGATGTAGACCGGGGACGGAAGCATGAACCCGACGCGACCCTATTCCGGCATCCGCATCATCGACATGACGTGGTGGCTCGGCAGCTATGTCGGCCGACTGTTCGCCGATCTCGGCGCGGACGTCGTGCGCGTCGAACCGCCTGAGGGCCTGCCCGACCGGCGCCGCACAGGCGAAGGATACGATGCGCGCTTCGCCTTCCTGAATGCGTCCAAGAGGAGCCTCGTCCTTCCGCTCGATACGGCCGGCGGACGCCGGCAACTCGACCGACTGGTCGCGACGAGCCAGGTCGTTCTGCTCGAGCGGGACGGCCCGCTTTTCGCGGAGCTCGGCGCCATCCGCTCGTCGCGCCACGACCTCGTCGTCACCGCCGTCTCGCCCTTCGGGATGACGGGGCCGCTGTCGGAAGCGCCGGCTTCGGATCTCGTGCTGCAGGCGGCGGGCGGCATCGCCTGGATGTCGGGGCGCATCGACGACGCGCCGCTGCGGCTGCCGTTCGAGCAGTCGGTGATGGTGACGTCGATCTACGCGGCGACGGTGACCGCCATCGCACTCCGCGACGCGGAGGTTCACGGGACAGGACATCTCATCGACGTCTCGGCGCAGGAATGCATCGCCCATTCGCTGCAGAACGCGATCCAGGTCTGGGACCTCGAACGCCGCATCTCGATCCGCGGCGGAGAGGGGACGCGCGATGCGAGCGAGGACATCTTCCCCTGCCGCGACGGCTTCGTCTTCCTCGCCGCGCCGCTGGCGCTCGGCAATTCGTGGAAGTCGCTGGTCGCTTATGTCGAGGAGGCCGGCCACGCCTCGGCCGCGCCGCTCACCGAGCCCCGGTGGAGCGACCGCGAGTGGCGCCTGACCGCCGAGGCGCGGGCCGCCTTCCGCGATCTCTTTTCCGCCTTCACGCTCGAGCGCAGCAAGGAGGAGCTGGCGCGCGAGGCGATCGCACGCCGCATCGTCATGGCGCCGGTGAGCCGCTTCCCGGATCTCTTCGACGATCCGCAGCTCGCCCATCGCCGCTTCTTCGGCAGCCAGCCGGGACCGGACGGGCGGCTGATCCCGTTTCCCGGCGCGCCCTACAAGCTCTCTCTGCCCGTCTGGCAGGCAACGCCCGCTCCGCCGCTGGGGAGCGGAGAGGAGCCTGTACGGCACGGCGAAGATGCGAGTCGGATGAGGAGGGCGGCGCGATGAAGCCCGACATCCTGAAAGACGTGCGCTTCACCGACCTCACCTGGGCGGGGGCGGGCCCCTTCGGGACCAAGGTGTTCTCCGATTTCGGCGCCGACATCATCAAGGTCGAAAGCTCGACCCGGCTCGATTCCGTGCGCACCGGCGGCCCGTTCAAGGATCGCCGGCCGGGCATCAACCGCAGCGGCTATTTCGCCTCCCGCAATACGGGCAAGCGGAGCCTCACTGTCGACCTGAAGAGCGTGGAGGGGCGGGAGATCGTCTACGACCTCATCCGGCGCTCCGACGTCGTCTCCAACAATTTCGGCCCCGGCGCGATGGAGAGGCTGGGGCTCGGCTACGAGACGGTGCGGTCGATCAAGCCGGACATCATCTATCTCTCCATGCCGATGTATGGCGAGGACGGCCCGCGCGCCGAAATGCTCGGCGTCGGCATGACGATCAGCGGCGTCACCGGCCTGATGTGGTCGACCGCCTATCGCGCCGGCGATCCGGTCGGGCCTGGAACGCACTACCCCGACCACGCCGCCAACCCGTACCACGCCGCCTTCGCCATCCTGGCCGCGCTGCGCCACCGGCGCCTGACGGGCGAGGGCATGAAGATCGACCTCTCGCAGGTGGAATCGACGCTCAACTTCATCGGCCCGGCGGTGGTCGAGTTCGCCGCCACCGGCCGCGAGCCGGCGCTCTGCGGAAACGGTTCGATGGACGCGGCGCCGCACGGCATCTACCGCTGCGCCGGCGAGGACGAGTGGTGCGCCGTGACGGTGATGGACGACGACCAATGGAACGCCTTCGCCGAAGCGATCGGACGGCAGGACCTTGCGCGCGACGGCGCTCTGGCGACGGCCGCCCAACGTGTCGGGCGCCGCGAGGAACTGGACCGGCTGGTGGAGGCGTGGACACGGCTCCGCAGCGCGGAGGAGGTCGTGGCACTGCTCCGCCCGCTCGGCGTCCCCGTCGCAACGGTCGCGCACTCGCGGCATCTCGTGGAGCGGGACGAGCAGCTTGCCGCGCGCGCCTACTGGCAGCGCGTGCCGCATCCGGAGCTTGGCGAAAGCCTCTATGCCTCTCCGCCCTTCGTGATCGACGGCGAGAGGGTGGAGCTGTCGCGGCCTCCGCTCCTCGGCGAGCATACGGAGGAGATACTGGCCGAGATGCTCGGGCTGGATCACGAGACGATCAGCGACCTGGAGCGCAGGGGAGTACTGTCGTGAACGCTCTGAGGCGGGTGGCGGCGGTCATCGGAGTCGGCCACAGCGACTGGATCGGCGACTGGTCGCGCGTGCGCGCCGGCGAGCGTCCGGACGACAGCTACGGCTACGGCGCGACCGCCTTCCGCGAGGCGCTGCGTGACGCTGGGATCGGCCGCGAGCAGATCGACGGACTGATCGTCGGCCCGACGACGGCCTATGAGCGCATGGCGGAAGTGATCGGCCTCGACGTCCGCTGGGGCGACCAGGCGGACGCCGTTCTGTCGGTCATCCAGGCCTGCATGGCGATCGAGACCGGCATGGCCGACATCGTCGCCCTCGTCTACGGCAACGACCAGCGCTCCGTCGGCACGCAATATGGCGGCCCCCAGGCGATGGGCGGCGATCTCTTCCTCTCCTATGTCTACCACGCGCCCTGGGGCATGACCTCGCAGGGCGCGCTCTACGCGTTGACCTTCCGCCGCTATGGCGAACTCTATGGCGTGAGCGAGCGCGACCTCGGCCACGTCGCGGTGGCGCAGCGAGAGGGTTCCTCGGTCAACCCGCATGCGATCCAGCGCAAGCGCATCTCGATCGACGACTACATGGCGGCACCGTACATCACGGAGCCGCTGCGGCTCTTCGACTACTGCCTGATCAACGATGGCGGGGTGTCGCTGATCATCGCCGAGGCGGAGCTTGCCCGGAAACTGTCGCCGCATCCCGTCTTCATCGAGGCGGTGGGGCGCCACGATCTCAATCGCGGCGCGACCAGCCTCGAGCCGCGCCTGACCGAATTCTACCGGCCCGCCCAGCAGGCCGTGGCCGAGCAGGTGTTCGGGGCGACGGGTCTGGAGCCGAAGGACATCGACGTCCTGCAGGTCTATGACAGCTTCTCGGTTCACGTGCCGCTGGCGCTCGAAGGCTACGGCTATTGCGGCGTCGGCGAGGCGGGGCGCTTCATGCGCGAGGAGGGGATCGGGCTCGGCGGACGCCTGCCGACCAACACGTCGGGCGGCCACCTGTCGGAGAGCTACATGCAGGGCTGGAACCACCAGATCGAGTGCGTCCGCCAGCTGCGCGGGAGTTGCGGCGAGCGCCAGGTCGCCGGCTGCCGCCGTGTCCACTACACGTCCGACGTCGCCGGCAAGGCGGTGTCCATCATCTACGGCAGGTGACGATGGTCCAGACGGCCGCCACGCCGCCGCGCATCTTGGGGCTCCATGACGAGCCCTTCTGGCGCTTCCTGAAGGACGAGCGGCGGATGTGCCTCCAGCGCTGCTCGTCATGCGGCACCTGGCGCTATCCGCCCGGACCCGCCTGCCATGAATGCCTGTCGCCCTCCGCCGAATGGCGGGAGGTCTCCGGCGGCGGCGAGCTGCTGTCCTGGATCGTTTTCCGCAAGCAGTACCTGCCGCAGTACCCGGCGCCCTACAACGTCGTCGCTGTGCGGCTGGACGAGGGCCCGACCATGATCAGCAATCTCGTCGACGATCCGGAAGACGGGAACGGCCCGATCGGCAGCCGCGTCGTGCTCCGCCTCGTCGACATGGCCGACGGCGTGGTGCTGCCGCGGTTCGAGCTTGCGACGGAATAGAGAGGAAAGCGGATGCCGCAGATCGTGAAGGCGGTGAGGGTCCACGAATATGGCGGACCGGACAAGCTGCGCTACGAGGATGTCGAGGTGCCCGATCCGGGCCCCGGCCAGGCGCTCATCCGCCACACGGCGATCGGCCTGAACTTCGCCGACACGCACAACCGCGAGGGCCGCTATCTGATGCCCAGCCTGCCGCACGTGCTCGGCGGGGAAGGGGCGGGCGTGGTCGAGGCCGTAGGTCCGGGCGTCACCGACGTGAAGGTCGGCGACCGGGTCGCCTACGCGGCGGGGGGGCCTGCCTTTCCGCCGGGCTCCTATGCGGAGGCGCGTGTCTTCGATGCCAGCCGGCTCGTCCTGCTGCCCGACGAGATCGACGACCAGACGGCGGCCGGGATGATCGTCAAGGGGCTGACCGCGCAGTACCTCATCAACAGCGTCTATCCGGTGGGTGCCAGCGACACGATCGTCGTCCATGCCGCTGCGGGCGGGGTGGGCTCCATCCTCTGCCAGTGGGCGGCGCATCTCGGCGCAAGGGTCATCGGCGTGGTCAGTTCCGAGGAGAAGGCAAGCCTGGCCGAGGAGAACGGCTGCCGGCACGTGCTGATCCCCGGCCGGGAGGACGTCGCGCGCCGGGTGCGGCAGCTCACCGCCGGCGAGGGCGTGCCGGTCGTCTTCGATTCGGTCGGCAAGGACACGTTCGAGGCATCGCTCGGCTGCCTTCGGCCGCGTGGCACGCTGGTGAGCTTCGGCACCGCATCGGGGCCTGTGCCGCCCTTCGAGCTCTTCCTGCTCAACAAGATGGGGTCGCTCACCATCACCAGCGCAGCCTTCGCCTGGTTCGTGCGCAGCCGCGCCGAGCTTCTGGAGCGGGCGGCCGATCTCATGGACGTGGTGCTGAGCGGCGCCGTCAGGATCCAGGTCAACCAGACTTTCAGGCTTTCGGAGGCGGCCGAGGCGCATCGGGCGCTGGAATCGAGGCGCACGCAGGGAGCGAGCGTGCTCCTCCCGTGACACGGCAGGATACCAGCTGATGGCGAGCAGTGCCGGCAAGCCGCGACACATTCCGATCCGGGAGGACTGGCTCGCCCTGCGCAGCGAGGAGGTGATCGATGCGGGCCGCCCGATCATCGACGCCCACCACCATCTCTGGGACAAGCCCGGCAGCCGCTACCTCGTCGAGGACATGGCGGCGGACATCGCGGATGGCCACCGGATCGTGGCGACGGTGTTTGTCGAGGGCAAGCAGCTCTACCGCACGGAGGGCGACCTGCGCCTGGCGTCCGTCGGCGAGACGGAAGCCATCGCCGCGATGGCCGAGCAAAGCCTGGCGGCGACGGGAGGGGCCTGCCGCGTCGCGGCCGGCATCGTCGGTTTCGCCGACCTCGCCCTCGGCGAGGCGGTGGGGGAGGTGCTCGACGCCCATGTGGAGGCGGGCCGCGGTCGCTTCCGGGGCGTCCGCGGCACCAGCGCCTGGCACGCCGATCCGGAGGCGCGCGGCTCGATCGTCCTGCCGCCGCCGGGACTGCTTTACGAGCCTTCCTTCCGGCGCGGGCTACGGGAGCTCGCGCGGCGCGGCCTCGTCTTCGACGCCTGGATGTATCACACGCAGCTGCTCGAGCTGGTCGACCTCGCGCATGCGATGCCCGATCTCCGGATCGTCTTGAACCATCAGGGAGGCCCGCTCGGCATCGGCCCCTATTCCGGCCGCCGCGACGAGGTCTTTGGGGACTGGCGCCACTTCATCCGCAGGCTTGGCGCCTTCCCGAATGTGAGCGTCAAGCTGGGCGGGTTCGGGATGCTGATGTCGGGCTTCGACTTCGACGAGCAGAACCTGCCGCCCTCGTCGGAGCAGCTGGCGGCGGCGTGGGCGCCTTATCATCTCGAATGCATCGAGGCTTTCGGCGCGCATCGCTGCATGTTCGAGAGCAATTTCCCGGTGGACAAGGGCTCCATGTCCTACCGGACGATGTGGAACGCCTTCAAGCGCATCGCGGCCCACTGCAGCGAGGACGAGAAGGATCGGCTGTTCCTGGGCTCGGCGGATTCGATCTACCAATTGGGAGTTCGTTCTGCGATAGGCGCGGAGGACACATCCCGGAGTGCCGTGGCATGACGAGCGACGCCATCGACGCCGACGAACTTGATCTCGCCGGAGAGGACCGCCCGGTGGAGACGACGACCGCGGTCGATTGGGATCCGGGCTCCGGTCCGATGACGCGGGCGCAGTCCCTCGCGCAGGCGCAACGCGTCATCCGCTCGATCGTCGCGGGCCGCCACGACCGGCCGTCGCTCGTCGCCCAGATCGCGAGTGAGGTCGGCGCCGACATCGTCGAGGCGATCATCCCGCCCGGCCACGACCTCAACACGGTCGATCTCGCCCGCCGCTACCGGACGAGCAGGACGCCCGTGCGCGAGGCCCTGATCCTGCTGGAAAACGAGGGGCTGGTCGACATTCCGCCGCGCCGCCGCCCGCGCGCGCACCAGCACAGCATGGCCGAGGTCAGCGAGATCTACCGGACGCGCACGGCGGTCTTCGAACTCATGGCGACCGACACGGCGCTGAGGGCGACGGCCGACGATCTCGCCATGCTGCGCGAGATCCTGGAGCGCATGGCGCGCGCCGCCGAACTGGGCGACGTCACCGCCTTCACATGGCTGAGCGTCGAGTTTCACGACAAGGACACGCGGCTTTCGGGCAATGCGACCGCCAAGCGCATCCACGATTCGCTCCTCCTGCGCACGCTGGCGATCCGCCGCCTCAGCCTGTCGCAGCCGGAGCGCATGAAGAAGTCGCTGGAGGACCACATCCAGCTCGTGAAGGCCTACGAGAACCGCGACGCGAACCTCGCCGGCGCGATCCTGCGGGCCAACCACATCGCGGCGCTGGCGAGCGTCGAGCGCTACCACGAGCGCACGGGAGAGCTCGGCCTTCCGACTGCCGCGCGGGGACGCGCGGCGTGAGGCGGCGATGCTGAGCCACGACAGCGGCGGGCAAGAGGGTGCCCCGACGCTCCTCCTCATCCACCCGATGGGCGCCGACCTGACGTTCTGGGATGCATGCCGGGCCGAATGGGAGCCGCGCTTCCGCTGCCTGGCGCCCGACTTGCGCGGCGCGGGCCGCTCGCCGATGAGCGTGACGCCGATCACGATCGAGGGGCATGCTGACGATCTGGCAGAACTGCTGGACGTGCTTGAGATCGAGCGCTGCGTAGCCGTCGGCTGCGCGGTCGGCTCGATGGTCGCCGCCGCCCTGGCTGGGCGATATCCGGCACGTTGCTCGGGGCTGGTGATGTCGAATCCCGGCTTCAGGATCGTCGAGCCCGCGCGGGGCCTTCTGGCCGAGCGGGCGCGCAAGGCGCGGGCGGAAGGGATGCAAGCCATCCTGGCCGCCGCGACGGACACCGCCTTCCTTGATTGTCCCAACGATGACCGCCGTGCGGCCTATGTCGCCCGTTTCGGAAGCCAGGATGGGAATGCCTACGCACTCCAGATCGAGGGAATGCTCGACGCGGACGTCTCGCGGCACCTGGGGACCATCGCATGTCCGGTGCTGCTGGTCGCCGGGGGCAAGGACCGGCTCCTGCCCCCGCATCACGCGCATGCGATCCGCGAGCGCCTCCCGTTGGCGCGGCTTGAGGAGATCGCCGACGGCGCGCATTTCATCCCCTATCAACGGCCGGCGGAGTTCGCGAGGCTGGTGACGGGGTTTGTCGACGAGCTTCAGCCGGTCTCGGCGTAGTCTCGACGGTCAGTCCTCGGCCGACGCGAGGCGGATCGCGTCCAGGAACGCCGTCTCGAGGAGCGTCGGCCGCCAGCTCCTGCGCGTCGTCACGCCGATCGGCCGCTGCGATTGCGGCAGCTCGACGGGGATGATTGCGAGCAGCCCGACCTTTTCCTCGTGGATGATCTGCCGCCGCGACAGGAGCGCCAGCCGATCGGTCTCCAGAAGGACGCCGCGCAAGGCGACGAGCGATCCCGTCTCGACCAGGCCGGCGACGGGAGGCGGCACGCCCTCGCGGGCCCAGATCGCGTCGAAGATCGCGCGGGTCGGTGTCTGGAGCCGCGGCAGGACCCAGCCATAGCGGGAGAGGTCGGAGATTGCGGGCGCCGCGGCGGAGGCGAGCGGATGGTTGGCCCGCGCCACCACCGACAGCCCGTCCTCGAAAAGCGTCTCCTGGTCCAGGCTTTGCGCGACGGGGCCTTCGCGGAGCGCACCGACAAGCATGTCGATCTCGCCGATGGCGAGGCTGTGGGCCAGCGCGTCGTACGGACCGTCGAGGATCTCGACGGAAGCGGCCGGGTAGCGCGCTGTCCAGGCCGCCACGGCGCGCGGAACGATCCTGCTGCGCACCAGCGGCAATGTCCCGACGACGATCTTGCCTTCGAAGCGTCCGTCATGCTCGGCCGCATCCGCCGCCGCACTGTCCAGTTCCTTCAGGATGAGGCTCGACGTGGCGGCGAGCAGCCGACCAGCCGGCGTCAGGCGCACAGCCGGCGGCCGGCCCTCGAAGAGGCTCACTTCCGTCAGCCGCTCGAACTCGCGCGCCGCGCGGTGGACCGACGGTTCCGACTGGCCGAGAAGCCGTGCCGCCGCGGCGAAACCGCCCGCGCGGCCGAAAGCCGACAGGGCGCGCAACTGGGCGATCGAGACGTGCCGCTCCAGGAGGCCGGCATCGGCGGGACCCCCATTTCGCGCGGTCCGACCGAGGCGCAGGCTGCCCTCGCGCATGAGCGCGACGACGCGTTCCGCCCGCCCCGCAACCAGTTGTCCGCGCGTCGTGACAGTCAGTCCGCTGCCATGACGCTCGAAGAGCGGCCCGCCGAAGGACCGTTCGAGCTTCGCCAGCGCCTGCGAGGCTGCAGGCTGCGATACGCCCACCGCGGCAGCAGCCTGCGACAGCGACCCGCTTGCGGCAGCCGACTGCAGCAGCCTCACATGGCGGAGGTTGGGGTAGGGCGACATCGGCGAGGCGTGCTGCCGATCAGGCCGCAACCGGCCGACGCAGGCTCCGGGCCGGCGCCGGCCGCATGCTCACGAAAGCTCGCGCCGCACGATCGCCGCGCCGTCGGCCATCGCCTTCATCTTGCCGAAGGCGACGTCGCGCGGCAGGTATTTCAGCCCGCAATCGGGCGCGATCACCAGCCGCTCCGCATCGACATAGGGCAGCGCCCGGCGGATGCGCGCGGCGACCGTCTCGGCGCTCTCGACATTCATGTCGGAGAGATCGAGCACGCCGAGGATGATCTTCTTGTCGGGAAGCGACTTCAGCACCGAGCAGTCGAGATTGGACTGGGCCGTCTCGATCGAGACCGAATCGACCTTTACGTTGGCGAACTCAGGCAGGAACGAATAGCCCTCGGGCCGGGCGTGTATGATGGCGGCGTAGCCGAAGCAGATGTGGACGGCGGTCTCTCCCGTCACCCCCTCCAGCGCCCTGTTGAGCGCTGCCACGCCGTACTCGCGGGCGGGCTCGGGCCTGGCCTGCATGTACGGCTCGTCGATCTGGACGATGTCGGCCCCGTTGGCGAACAGGTCCTTGATCTCCTCGTTGACGGCCGCGGCATAGTCGAGCGCCATGGCCGCCGGGTCGCCGTAGAAATCGTCCTGCGCCTGCTGGCTCATGGTGAACGGGCCGGGAACCGTGATCTTGGTCCGCCGGTCGGTGTTGGCGCGCAGGAACCTGATGTCGTCGACCTCGACGGCATGCCTGCGCCGCACCTTGCCGACGACGCGCGGCACGGGGTTCGGGTGGCCGGAGCGGTCGAGCGCGGTGCCCGGGTTGTCGATGTCGACGCCTTCCAGCGCCGTCGCGAAGCGGTTGGAGTAGCTCTCGCGACGCATCTCGCCATCGGTGATGATGTCGAGGCCCGCCCGCTCCTGGTCACGGATGGCGAGCAGCGTCGCGTCGTTCTGCGCCTCGTCCAGATACTCCTGCGGGATGCGCCACAATTCCAGTGCCCGCGTGCGCGGCGGAAAACGACCCGCAAGCTTCTTGCGGTCGATCAGCCACTCCGGCTGGGCGTAGGAACCGACGAGCGACGTCGGCAGGAGATCATTCACTTGCATGTTGGGCGTCCTCCCTCTTCGGCTGAATTGGTAGGCTGTCCGGCCATCGGCTTCAAGACCGCTCTGTCGGCGCAATGGTGGCGGGGCAGTCAGATTGCTCACGAAATAGTCAGTAGCAGTAGCTGCTCAAAACAGGGGCAGATGATGCCTTTGCATGCAGCATCGATATGGGCGTGATACGGGCGCCAGCCTCGCCTGCAGCTCGAAGGGAGGCGCTAACGGTTTGTTAATGCGCGAGGTTTCGGGGCGGTCAGGCTGGCTGCGACGCGTGGCACGGCCTTTGCTCCCCCTGTTGCGGTGCACAACAGAGAGGTGGAACCAATGTACCGTGCAATCAAAAAGGGGATGGGGTGGCTCGCGGCTTCGGCGCTGGCCGCAGGTTTGAGCTTCGGCTCCGCCCAGGCGCAGGAGGAGACGATCAAGGTCGGCATCCTCCATTCGCTCTCGGGCACGATGGCGATCTCGGAGACGACGCTGAAGGACGTCATGCTCATGCTGATCGCCGAGCAGAACGCCAAGGGCGGCCTGCTCGGACGGCAGCTGGAGGCGGTCGTCGTCGATCCGGCCTCCGACTGGCCGCTCTTCGCCGAGAAGGCGCGCGAGCTGCTCGAGGTCAACGAAGTGGCTGCCGTCTTCGGCTGCTGGACCTCGGTGTCGCGCAAATCCGTGCTGCCCGTCTTCGAGGAGCTGAACGGCCTGCTCTTCTACCCGGTCCAGTATGAGGGCGAGGAGAGCCAGCGCAACGTGTTCTACACGGGCGCCGCGCCCAACCAGCAGGCGATCCCCGCCGTCGAATACCTGATGAACGAAGAAGGGGTGGAGCGCTGGGTGCTGGCCGGCACCGACTATGTCTATCCGCAGACGACCAACAAGATCCTCGAGGCCTTCCTCAAGGCGCATGGTGTCGCCGACGAGGACATCATGATCAACTACACGCCTTTCGGCCATTCCGACTGGCAGACGATCGTGTCGGAGATCAAGGCGTTCGGCTCGACCGGCCGCAAGACGGCAGTCGTGTCGACGATCAACGGCGACGCCAACGTGCCGTTCTACCGCGAGCTCGCCAACCAGGGCATCTCCGCCGAGGACATCCCCGTCGTTGCCTTCTCGGTCGGCGAGGAGGAACTGGCCGGCCTCGACACCGCTCCGCTGGTCGGCCACCTGGCGGCCTGGAACTACTTCATGTCCGTCGACACGCCGGAGAACGCCGAGTTCATCGAGACCTGGCACGCCTTCATCGGCGATGAGGAGCGCGTCACCAACGACCCCATGGAAGCGCACTATATCGGCTTCAACATGTGGGTGAAGGCGGTCGAGGCAGCCGGCACCACCGATCCGGACGCGGTGATCGACGCGATCGTCGGCGTCGAGGTGCCCAACCTCACCGGCGGGACTTCGGTGATGCTCCCGAACCACCACATCACCAAGCCGGTGCTGATCGGCGAGATCCAGGCCGACGGCCAGTTCGACGTGGTGTGGGAGACCGAGGATCTCGTCCCCGGCGAGGCCTGGTCGAAGTACATCCCGGAATCCGCGGTACTCACAGCCGATTGGACCGACCCGATCAACTGCGGAAACTACAACACCGAGACCCAGACCTGCGGCGGCGCCGCAGCCAACTAGCCGCCACGGCTGAAGCGCGGGGGCGGCGTGGCCGCCCCCGCGACCTTGTCGATACGAACACGCGGTCAGGTCGATGCCCTACGTTGCCTCCCTCTGTCCTGCCGGACATCTCCCCCACAAGGGGGGAGATTGGCAGCTTCGATGCTTCCGCTTCAGAGAGAAGATTCTCGATTTGCGAAAGCCGCGGCTGCGGCTGATCTCCCCCCCTGTGGGGGAGATGTCCGGCCCCTCGACGAAGCTCGGGACAGAGGGGGGCGTGCAAGGGCGCCTTCGTTTCCTGCTCAAGGCAATCCTCGTTTCGATGCTGCTGCTGACGGCCATCCTGCCAGCGCGTGCGCAGACGGTGGAGGAACTGGTGCGCCAGCTGCCGGACGGTGGCTTCTCCGAACGGGCGCGCGTCGTCGCACAGCTGGCGCAGACGGGTGACACCCGGCTCGTGCCGCTGCTGGAAGCCCTTGCCGCCGGCGAGCTGAATGTCGTCGAGGCGACCGGGCAGGTCGTCTTCATCCGCCCGGCAGGTTCGGGTGTCGCGATCACCGATGCCCTGACCGGCGAGGCGGCCGGCGAAGTCGGCGCGCGGGAAGTCGAGCGCATTCGCGTCAACAACAGCCTGCGCCGCGCCGTCCGCACGGCGATCGGCCAGCTCACCCTCCTCAGTCCCGACGCCGGGACGCGCGCGGCCGCCGCCCGCGCGATGTTCCAGGCGGCCGACCCCGACAATCTGCCGCTTCTCGAGGAAGCGATCGCGCAGGAACAGCTCGACTGGGTGCTGCGCCTGATGCGCGAGGCCTGGGCCGTCGCGGTCTTGCGCGCGGATGCAACGGCCGAAGACTACGCGGAAGCGGTCGACATCATCGCCGCGCGCGGCGACCGCGCTGCGTTGGGCATCCTCAACGCTGCCCTACCGGCCGCCGCGGCCGAGATGCGCCCGACGATCGAGGCCGGCATCGCCGCCATCCAGTACCGCCTCAGGCTGCTCGATGTCGGCCAGAACGTCTGGTACGGCATCTCGCTGGGCTCCGTGCTTCTCCTCGCGGCCATCGGCCTCGCCATCACCTTCGGCGTGATGGGGGTCATCAACATGGCGCATGGCGAGATGGTAATGATCGGCGCCTACACGACCTTCGTCGTGCAGAACATCATCCGCACGTCCGCGCCGTGGCTGTTCGACTGGTCGCTGGCGATCGCGCTGCCGGCGGCATTCCTGGTGACGGCGCTGGTCGGGATCGCGATCGAGCGCGGCGTGATCCGCTGGCTGTACGGCCGCCCGCTCGAGACGCTGCTCGCGACCTGGGGCCTCTCGCTCATCATCCAGCAGGCCGTGCGCACGACCTTCGGCGCCACCAACCGCGAGGTCGGCAACCCGTCCTGGATGTCGGGAGCCTTCGACTTCTTCGGCATCCTCATCACCTGGAACCGTTTCTGGATCGTCCTCTTCTCGCTCGCCGTATTTGCCGCGCTTCTGTTCATCATGAAGCGGACGACGCTCGGGCTGCAGATGCGGGCGGTGACGCAGAACCGGCGCATGGCGTCCTCCATGGGCATCCGCACGCCCTGGGTGGACGCGATGACCTTTGGCCTCGGCTCGGGCATCGCCGGCCTCGCCGGCGTGGCGCTCAGCCAGATCGACAACGTCTCGCCCAATCTCGGCCAGGGCTACATCATCGACTCCTTCATGGTCGTCGTCTTCGGAGGGGTAGGCAATCTCTGGGGCACGCTGGTGGGGGCGATGACGCTCGGGATCGTCAACAAGTTCCTCGAGCCCTATGCCGGGGCTGTGCTCGCCAAGATATTCGTGCTCGTCTTCATCATCCTCTTCATCCAGAAGCGGCCGCGCGGCCTGTTCGCCCTGCGCGGAAGGGCGGTGGAGGCATGATCACGCGGTTCCTGTTCGATGCGCTGGATCGCAAGGTCTGGATCGTGCTGGCCCTGCTCGTGGCCGTCGCGATCCTCGTCCCCGCGTCGAACCTCTACCTCCCGCTCGGCCATCCGCTGCGCGTGCCGAACTACATGGTCTCGCTGCTCGGCAAATACCTGACCTACGCCATGCTGGCCCTCGCGCTCGATCTTGTCTGGGGCTATGTCGGCATACTCTCGCTCGGCCACGGCGCCTTTTTCGCCCTCGGCGGCTATGCGATGGGCATGTATCTCATGCGCCAGATCGGCGACCGGGGTGTCTACGCCAACCCGGTGCTGCCCGACTTCATGGTCTTCCTCAACTGGTCGGAGCTGCCCTGGTACTGGTGGGGCTTCGACCGGTTCTGGTTCGCCGCCCTGATGGTGATGGTCGTGCCCGGGCTGCTCGCCTTCGTCTTCGGCTGGCTCGCCTTCCGCTCGCGCGTGACGGGCGTCTATCTCTCGATCATCACCCAGGCGATGACCTTCGCGCTTATGCTGGCCTTCTTCAGGAACGACATGGGCTTCGGCGGCAATAACGGCCTGACCGATTTCCGCGACATACTGGGCTATCCGATCCAGACCCCGGCGACGCGGGCGGCGCTCTTCGCGGCGACGGCGCTCATGCTCGCCGTGACCTTCCTGATCTGCGCCGCGATCACCCGCTCCAAGCTCGGCAAGGTGATGGTTGCGGTGCGCGATGCCGAGAGCCGCACCCGCTTCATCGGCTACCGCCCCGAATACGTGAAGCTCTTCGCCTTCGTCGTCTCGGCCGTCATCGCCGGGATCGCGGGCGCGCTCTACGTGCCGCAGGTGGGCATCATCAACCCGGGCGAGTTCGCCCCGGCCAACTCGATCGAGGTCGTCATCTGGACGGCGATCGGCGGCCGCGGCACGCTGGTCGGCCCGATCATCGGCGCCGTCCTCGTCAACTACGCCAAGACCTGGTTCACCGCGGCCTATCCGGAACTCTGGCTCTTCGCGCTGGGTGGCCTCTTCGTCGCCGTCACGCTCTTCCTGCCGAAGGGTATCGTCGGCACCTGGAATGCGGCCATCGCCGCTCTCCGTGATCGCAAGGCGCGGCAGGCGGCCGCGCAGGCGGAGGCACCCATCAATCCTGACCCGCCGCCCGCCGCGCCCTCCACAATCGCTCCAGCGGCCGTCCAACGGACGGCGCAGCGTCCGGCCCTGCCGGGTCGCGACCCAGAACCCCAGCCAGCGGAGTAACCGGGATGCCGCGCGCCGACACGCTCCTCTATCTCGATGGGGTATCCGTCTCCTTCGACGGCTTCCGGGCGATCAACAACCTGTCGCTCGTGCTCCTGAAGGGCGAGATGCGCGCCATCATCGGCCCGAACGGGGCCGGCAAGACGACGATGATGGACATCATTACCGGCAAGACCCGGCCCGACGCCGGCGAGGTCTATTTCGACGGCACGATCGATCTCACCCGCCACGACGAGGCCGACATCGCCATCATGGGCATCGGCCGCAAATTCCAGAAGCCGACGGTCTTCGAGAGCCACAGCGTCGAGGACAACATCCTGATGTCGCTCAAGGGGCCGCGGACCATCCTGCCCAATCTCTTCTGGAAGGAGACGGCGGAGGCGGCGACGCGGATCGACGAGGTGCTGGAGCGGATACGGCTCGACCATCGCCGCAAGGAACTCGCGGCGAACCTGTCGCACGGCCAGAAGCAGTGGCTGGAAATCGGCATGCTGCTCGCCCAGGACCCGAAGCTGCTGCTGGTCGACGAGCCGGTGGCCGGCATGACCGACGCCGAGACCGAGGAGACGGCACGGCTTCTCAAGGACATCGCCCGCACCCATTCCGTCATCGTGGTCGAGCACGACATGCATTTCGTCCGCGAGCTCGACGTCAAGGTCACCTGCCTCCACGAGGGTTCGGTGCTGTCGGAAGGCACGCTCGACCATGTGTCGAACGACCAGCGCGTCATCGAAGTCTATCTGGGGAGATGAGGTTGCTCACCGTCGAGAACATCCGCCTCCACTATGGCGCCGCCGAAGCGCTGCGCGGCGTGTCGCTGCGGGCCGAAGCGGGCCGCATCACCTGCGTCCTCGGCCGCAACGGCGTCGGCAAGACGAGCCTCATGCGCACGATCGTCGGCCATCACAAGCCGTCGTCGGGCACGATTTCCTTAGAGGGGAAGACGCTCGACCGGAGCGCGCCGTCAGAGCGCGCCCGGTCGGGTATCGCCTTCGTGCCGCAGGGCCGCGAGATCTTCCCGCTGCTCAGCGTGCGCGAGAACCTGGAAACCGGCTTCGCGCCGCTCAGGCGCGCCGACCGGTCGATCCCGCAGCACGTCTTCGAGCTGTTCCCGGTGCTGGAGGATATGCTCGGCCGTCGCGGCGGCGATCTCTCCGGCGGCCAGCAGCAGCAGCTCGCCATCGGCCGCGCGCTCGTCATGCGGCCCCGGCTCCTCGTCCTCGACGAGCCGACCGAGGGCATCCAGCCGTCGATCATCAAGGATATCGGGCGCGCCATCCGCTTCCTGCGCGACCAGGCCGGCATGGCGATCCTCCTCGTCGAGCAGTATCTCGACTTCTGCCGCGAACTGGCCGACGAGGTGCACATCATGGAGCGCGGCCGCATCGTGCATTCGGGCCCGGCCGACAGCCTCGACCGACCTGAGGTGCGCGCGCATCTGATGGTCTGAGACCGGCTCAGCCGGCCGCGATGGCGTCTTCCAGGATGGCGAGCGCGCGCATCATGTCGTCGGTCCCGGTGGTCAGCGGCGGGGTGAGCGTCAAGACGTTGCCCATCGTGGTCTTGAAGGACAGGCCGCGGTCGAGCGCGCGATAGAGCACCCGCTCGGCCAGCTGCCTGGCGGGCGCCTTCGTCTCCCTGTCCTCGACCAGGTCGATGCCGATCAGCAGGCCGCGGCCGCGGACGTCGCCGATAGCCGAGAGCCGCCTCCTCATGCCGTCGAGCCGGTCCAGCGCGGCCTCGCCCACCCGGCTTGCATTCTCGACCAGCCCTTCCTCCTCGATGATCTCGATCGTCGTCAGCGCGGCGCGGGTCGTGACCGGGTTCTTCTCGTGCGTGTAGTGGCCGAAGGCCCAGTCGCCGCCGACGTCGAGTTCGGGCTTGGTGACGACTGCCGCGATCGGCAGGATGCCGCCGCCGAGCGCCTTTCCGAGCACGAGGATGTCCGGCGTCACGCCCACCTGCTCGCAGGCGAACATCGAGCCGGTCTTGCCGAGTCCGGTCGGGATCTCGTCGAAGATGAGGAGCACGCCGCGCCTGTCGCAGGCGTCCCGCACGGTCTGCCAGAAGCCGGGCGGCGGGAGGTAGGGCACGGCGCGCACCGGCTCGGCGATGATCGCCGCGACGTCGCCCTCGCGGTCGAGCACGTAGTCGACCATCTTGGCGCAGGCGAGACGGCAGAGGTCGAGGAGCGGACGTCCGTTGGCGTCGACCGGATGACCGTATGGGCAGCGATAGCAGGCGAAGGGCGCGACATGGCTGGTGCCGGGCATCAGCGGCGCGGCCGGTCCGGATCTGAACAGCGCCTCGCCGGAGAGCGAGCCGGCGCCGAGCCCCGCGCCATGAAACGCATCCCAGAAGGAGACGATCTTGAAGCGGCGGGTGGCGGTGCGGGCGATCTTGACCGCGACCTCGACGGCATCCGACCCGCCGGTGGTGAAGAGCACCTTGGAGAGGTCGCCCGGCGCGATCTCGCCGAGCTTCCGGGCGAGCGCCGTCGCCGGCTCGTTGGCATAGCGGCGCGGCGCGAAGGGCAGCGCGTCCATCTGCTCGGCGATCGCCTTCTTCAGGCGCGGATGGCCGTAGCCGATGTGGTGGACGTTGTTGCCGTGGAAGTCCATGTAGCGGCGGCCGGCGACGTCCTCGATCCAGATGCCCTCGGCCCTGGCGATGGCATTCAGGCAGGGCGTCGAAACCGATTGGTGGAGGAAGTGGCGGGCGTCCGCGTCGAGCGCCGCGCGGGTGGCCGGATCGATTGCGCGCTGCTGCCACTCCGCGCGCTGGTCGGTGAGGTTGGTGTCGCTTTCCGACTGCGCGACGCTGCTCACCGGCGCCGCCAGGCCTGAAGCTTCCCGAGCAGGAAGCGGTCGAGCAGGATGTGCAGGATCTTCACGCCGATCGCCGTCGCCACGATCATGGTCGCCATCGCCGCCGCGCCGGCGATGAAGCCGGCCTCGTCCATGTGGACGATCGAGATCGAGGCGAGCTTGGTGTGCGCGCCGTAGAGGAAGATGACCGCCGAGACCGTCGTCATCGCATTGATGAACAGGTAGACGGCGATGTCGAGGATGGCCGGCATGCAGATCGGCACCGTTACGCGCCGGAAGATGTTCCAGAACGGCACCTTGAGAGAGGCCGAGACCGCCTCGAATTCGCGGTCGATCTGCTTCAGCGCCGTCAGCGCGGTGATGTGCGAGACGGTGAAGAAGTGGGTGATCGTGTTGACGACGAGGATCGTCAGCGTGGCGTAGAAGACGTTGAGCGGGTTCCAGGGCGCGTTGAAGAAGAAGACGTAGCCGAGTCCGAGCACCAGTCCGGGCACCGCGACGGGCAGCATGGCGAGGAAATGCGCAAAGCCGCGCGCCAGCGGGAACGGCTTCGTCTTCTCGATCAGATAGGCTCCGGTGAAGATCACGGCGGTGCCGATGATCGACGCGAGCGCCGCCATCTTGAGCGAGGTGAAATACGGGTTCCAGCCGGCCGGCTCGAAACGCGGGAAGTTGTAGTTGGCGACCGTGAGCGTGAGGTTGTAGGGCCAGTACTGGATGAAGGACGCCCACACCGCGACGCCGAGCGCGGAGGCGACGAGCAGCCCGACCACCGTGCAGTAGAGCGCGAAGCCGGCGTCGCGGCTCGTCTTCGGCGACGGCTGGTAGGGAACGGCCCTCGCCGACAGGAGCGCAACCTGCCGCCGGTTGACCAGCCGGTCGACAAGGAAGGCGAGAACCGCCGGCACCAGAAGGATCATGCCGACGACGGCGCCCATCTCGAAATTCTGCTGGCCGACGACCGCCCGGTACACGTCCGTCGCCAGCACGTTGTACTGGCCGCCGATCACCTTCGGGATGCCGAAATCCGTGATCACCAGCGTGAAGACGACGAAGGATGCGCTGATCAGGCCGTACTGCGCGCCGGGCAGTGTCACGGTCCAGAAAACGCGCCGCTTCGACGTGCCGAGCGCGTCCGCCACCTCGTAGAGCCGGCCATCCGAGAGGCCGAGCGCGGTGACGAGGATCAGCACGGCGTGCGGGAAGGTGTAGGTCACCTGGGCAATCACGATGCCGATCGGCCCGTAGATCGTGTTGCCGAACAGAAGCCAGCGCAGGAAGCCCTGGTTGCCGAAGATGTAGACCAGCGACAAAGCCGACATCAGCGACGGCGCGAAGAGCGGCAGGAGCGCCAGCGCGTAGAAGAAGGGCTTGGCCGGCATGCAGCTGCGCGTCAGCGCGTAGGCGTAGGCGAAGGCGAGCGGGATGACGATCAGCGTCGACAGGCTGGCCACGAACAGGCTGTTGACGAGCGAGCCGATGAGGATCGGATTGGCGAAATAGGCCGCGTAGTTGGCGAGGCCGACGAACTCGCCGCGCGCGTTGAGGAAGCTCTTGGACAGCAGCGCCCAGAGCGGCAGTCCGATCGAGAGGAGGAGGAAGAGGCAGAGGAGCGCCACGAGCAGGCCGCCGATGATCGCCTCTCCCTGCAGGGCAAACGGCCGCAGGCGCTCCGTCGGGCGTGCCTCGGGGGCTGCCGCCGCCATCGTCATCAGGCCGCTTCCTCCGCCGGCAGGACAGCCGAGCCGAAGACGTGCAGCGCTGCCGGGGGCAGCGCGACGAGCACGGGCCGCCCGATCTGGATGTCCAGGTCGCGCATCAGATTGGCGGAGAAGTCGGCGAGGATCCTCGTGTCGTGGCCGACGCGCAGGCGCGCCCGGCAGAACGCGCCGAGGAACTCGAGATCGTCGACGATGGCTTCGAAGGCATTCGGCTGGCCACGCTCGACGCCGCGTACCCGGACCTCCTCAGGTCTCAGCCCGACGGTGACCGCGCTGCCCGACGGAAGGCTCGCATGGTCTGCGCAGGCAAGCTCGATCCCGCCGACCGAGATGCGCCCGCGCTCCGCCAGCCTTCCCTCGAAGAAGCTCATCTTGCCGACGAAGTCGGCCACGAAGGCGGTGCTCGGCTTGCGGTAGATGTCCTGCGGGCTGCCGACCTGCTCGATGACGCCCTGGTTCATCACCACGATGCGGTCGGCCATCGTCAGCGCCTCCTCCTGGTCGTGCGTGACCATGATGGTGGTGACGCCGAGCCGGCGCTGCAGTTCGCGGATCTGCTCGCGCAGCCGCACGCGCACCCTTGCGTCCAGCGCCGACAGCGGCTCGTCGAGGAGGAGGAGCCGGGGCGAGGTCGCCAGCGCGCGGGCGAGGGCCACGCGCTGCTGCTGGCCGCCGGAGAGTTGCACCGGATATTTCGTGCCCTGCTCGGGCAGGCCGACCAGCTCCAGCAGCTCGACGACGCGCTGGCGCACCTTTTCCCGCGACCAGCGGCGGTTGACGAGCCCGTAGCCGACATTCGCCGCGACGGTGAGGTTGGGGAAAAGGGCGTAGGACTGGAAGACGATGCCGAAGTCGCGCGCCGCCGGCGGCGCCTTCGACACGTCCCTGCCGTCCATCTCGATGCGGCCTTCGTCCTGCACGTCGAGCCCGGCGATGGCACGCAAGAGCGTGGTCTTGCCGCAGCCTGACGGGCCGAGGAAGCAGACGAACTCGCCCGCCGGGATGTCGAGCGAGATGCGGTCGAGCGCGGTGAACTGGCCGAAGCGCTTCGTCAGCGTGGAGATGCGCAGGAACGGGACGCTCTTGGCCTGGTCGGTCATCGGATCGTCGCCGGCTCCAGAAGGACGTTGCGAATGGCCGCCGCCGCAGCGGATGCAGCGGCGGCGGTTGCGACGATCAGTTGCGCGGCGCTGCCTTGGCCTCGTAGCGGCTCGTCCACTCGGCCAGAATGCGCTCGCGGTTCGACGCCATCCAGCCGAAATCGTTGTCGATCAGCGCTTCCTCCACCCCGTCCGGATACCCGTCCGGGTAGTTGGTGGCGTCGGGATGAGCGACGATAGCGTAGGTCTGCTGGTAAAGGTCGTTGGCCTCGCGTGTGACCGTCCAGTCCATGACCTTCTGCGCCAGTTCGAGATTGTCGGTGCCCTTGACGATCGCCGAGGCCTCCATTTCCCAACCCACGCCCTCGGACGGCACGACGACCTCCAGCGGCGCGCCCTGGGCCTTCTCGCGAACCCCGCGCATATCCAGCGCGATGCCGGCGACGCGCTCGCCGCGCGCCGCCTGCACGCATGGCGCGGAGCCGGAGTGGAGATAGGCGGCGATGTTCTCGTGCAGGGCGTCCATGAAGGCCCAGCCTTCTTCCTCGCCCATCATCTGCAGCCAGGCTGCGACCGTCAGATAGCCGGTGCCCGACGACGCGGGGTGCGGCATCACGATCCTGTCCTGGAACTCCGGCGCCAGCAGGTCGGCCCATGAAGTGGGCGTGGCGATGCCCGCGGCCTCGCCTTCCGCGGTGTTGTAGCAGATCACGCCGACATAGGCGTCCATGCCGTACCAGGTCGGCTCCGCCCGGTTGTCGCGGAACTGCTCCTTGAGCCCGTCGGCGCCGGACGCTGCGTAGGATTCGAGCAGCCCCCGCTCGTCGAACATCATGATGCTGGAGACGGCGAGGCCGAGGATCATGTCGGCCTGCGGGTTCTCCGCCTCGGCCAGGAAGCGGGCGGTGATCACGCCGGTCGAGTCGCGCACCCACACCACCTCGACATCCGGCACCGCGGCCTCGATGGCTTCCTTCACCGGCCCGAGCTGGTCGTTCTCGAGGGCGGTGTAGACGGTCAGCGGCGTACGGCTCTGGGCCGCGGCTGCCGATACGCCGAGAGCCAGCGATGCCGCCAGCCCCAGCAGGATTCCCAGATTCTTCATTGTGACGAACTCCTTCTCCGATAGTTCCCCTGTCTTCTTTCCCCGACCCGAGGCGGCGCTCGTCTTCGCGCGGCTGGCTCGACACCGGGCAAGCCGCCATGTCTGACATATTCGCTTGTCGTTCACATGACGGCGGCAGGGCTCCGCTGGCCGGAAATCCCGCGATTGGAATGCGCGCGAACCCGTCTTCCGGCGGAGTTGCCTTGCCCTCGCGTCGTCGATAGTGCGAAGGGGGCGGGGATAAGTAAAATCTATTCCGTTTATGCCAGCCAAAGGCGAGGTTATCGTTCTTCAGCCGAAGGAGAGCGCGACGATGCCGGTCGCCACGACGACGCCAGCCACGAGCCGCGCCTGCCAGGGGCGCTCGCCGAGCAGGACGACGCCGATCAGCGCGGCGACGACGACGCTCGATTCCCGCACGGCCGAAACCGCGCCGATCGGCGCAATCGTCTTGGCGTAGAGCACCAGACCGTAGGCCGCCACCGCGAAGAGGCCGCCGAGCAAACCGAGCGCGAAGATGCGCGGGTCGATCCTGCGTCGGGTCGCGACCCGCGGGCCGAGCACGGCCAGCACGATCGGGGCCTCGAGCAGGAACAGCCAGCCCATATAGCCGCCGGGGCTGTTCGACACCCGCACGCCAATTCCGTCTGCGACCGAATATGCGGCTATCGTCATGCCTAGAACCGCCGCGACGAACACCGCGCGACGGTCGGTTTCGATCGATCCCTTCTGCAGCGCGAGTATGCCGATGCCGAAGGAAACCGCCGCAAGCCCGGCCCAGCCCGCCGGAGCGAGATTCTCTCCGGCCAGCACCAGCGCGCCCAGCGCAACCAGCACCGGGGCAAGCCCGCGCGAGATCGGATAGACCTGACTGAGGTCGCCGAGCCGGTAGGCTTGGAAGAGCAGCCAGTAATAGCCGTAGTGGATCAGCGTCGAAGCAAGCAGATAGGGGATGCTCTCCGCCGCCGGCGGCGCCGACAGAATGATGAGGCCGGCGCCGACGAATGCATGCGAGAGCGCGACCGCCGCGAGGATCAGGCTGCGGTCGCCGGAGACTTTCACCATCGCGTTCCAGCTCGCATGGAGGAACGCAGCGAAGAGCACGATGGTGAGGGCGAAGGAGGACAAGAAGGGGCCCGAAGCCGGCAAAGGATGCCGGTACTATTCGGTCATGTCGCGGTCCGGCGCAAGGCCGCGCGCCCCTCGCTCACGGCCATGGAAGGGAGAAGGTCTTGACGTTTGTGTAGGACTTCATGGCCTCGATGACGCCTTCCTTGTAGCCGTTGCCGGAGTCCTTGATGCCGCCGAACGGACTCATCTCGATGCGGTAGCCGGGCACTTCCCAGATGTTGACGGTGCCGACCTTGAGCCCTGCGATGTAGCGCTGCATGCGGCGGAAGTCGTTGGTGCAGACGCCGGAGGAGAGGCCGAAGGCGGTCGAGTTGGAGATGGCGATGGTGGCGTCGTCGTCGTCCGGCACCCGGATGATCGGGATGACGGGGCCGAACGTCTCCTCCATCACCAGCTCGCTCCCGTGCGGCACGCGGTCGACGACGATGGGCGGCAGGAGCGCGCCGCGGCGTCCGGGATGGTAGAGGATCTCGGCGCCGGCGTCGCCGGCCATCTCGACCCGGCGCTCGAAGAGTGCGGCCGCCGTCTCGCTCACGACCGTGCCGAGGTCGGTCGCCGGGTCGCGCGGGTCGCCGAAGCGGATCTTCCGCGCCCGCTCCAGCACCAGCGGCACGAAGCGGTCGGCGACCTTCTCCTGGACGAGGATGCGCTTGACCGCCGTGCAGCGCTGGCCGGAGTTCCTGGTGGCGCCGGCGACCGCCAGATCGGCCGCCTTGCCGAGGTCGTCGTCGGAGAGATCGTCGAGCACGATCAGCGGGTCGTTGCCGCCGAGTTCCAGCACCTGGCGGCGATAGCCGGCCTTGCCGGCGATCATCTTGCCGACCTTCACCCCGCCGGTGAAGGTGATGAGGTCGACGTTCTCGTTGACGATCATCTCGTCGCCGATGTCCCGCGGCCAGCCGGTCACGACCGACAGCATCTGCGGCGGGAGCCCCGCCTCGTAGAGGAGGTCGGCCAGCAGGAGCGCCGTCATCGGGGTGAGCTCGGTCGGCTTCACGACGATGCAGTTGTTGGTGGCGATCGCTGGCGCCACCTTGTGGGCGACCATGTTGAGCGGGTGGTTGAACGGGGTGATGGCCGAGATTGCCCGCAGCGGCTCGCGAATGGTGAAGATCTTGCGCGCCTTGCCGTGTGGGGTGAGGTCGCAGGAGAAGATCTCGCCATCGTCGTGGATGGCCATCTGCCCGGCGAGCGTGAAGACGTCGAAGGCGCGGCCGACCTCGTAGAGCGAATCGGCCTTCGAGATGCCGAGCTCGAGCGTGATGAGGTCGGAGAGCTCGTCCCTGCGCTGGGAAAGCAGCTCGGCCGTCTTCAGGAGGATGCGCTGCCGCTCGTAGCGCGTCAGCGTCGGCTGGTAGGCGGCGGCGATCGCGAAGGCCTCGCGCGCGTGGCGGGCGTCGCCCGCCGGCACCGTTCCGACGACCGTGTCGTCCCACGGGAAGCGCACCTCGATGACGCCGTCCGCCTCGACCTTGCGACCTGCGATGCGCATCGGCTCGTGGCGGATGGGGGTGTCGAGCTTGGTCATGGTCTGCATCCATCGTGACAGGGGGCGTCGCGACGTCGGGCGTCGTGCGTCCTTCGAGGCTCGCCCGCCCCGCTTCCCGCCGGTCCTTCGACGACGATGCGGGCTCGCACCTCACGATGAGGACCGCCGGCTTCCAATGGCGCCGTGCCAGCCGGGGCAAGCGCGCCGTTGCAGGGCGACCGTCCGGACCTTACACCCCGGTCGACGGCGCGCACTCTCCTCATCCTGAGGTGCGAGCCCTCCTCGATGGCGGCGATGGGTGCCCGGCCTTGGCGGGCGAGCCTCGAAGGACGCACGATCCTACCCCGCCGCGGCCGCCGCAGCATGGAAGAAGGCGTCGAAGTTGCGCAGCGCCGGTGCGTGCGGAAGGTGCGGCAGCTTGCGGTTGACGATGAAGGGGACTGCCTGCTCGGTCAGCCCGCCATGCGAGCGCAAAGGCTCCTTCAGGGCGGCGAGGTCGTGCCTGTCGGCGCTGGTCCCGATCGTCTTGTTCCCGGTCGAGACGAGCACGATGTCGCCGATCCTGTCGGCCGGCAGTTCGAAGCGCTCGGCCGCCTCCTCGCGCGAGACGACCAGCTCGATCCCCTCGATTGCGGCGAGCCGCGCCATCACCTCCTGCCTGTCCGCCTCCTTCGGAAGATAGGCGGTGGCGAAGGAGCCGAGCGCTCCGTGATGGACGACGTAGGGATCGGTGATCGGCAGGATGACGCGCGCCGCGCCCTCGCCCAGCCACCGGTCGAGGAGGTCCTGGACGTAGACGACGTCCGGCGTGCCGTCGGCCCCGTGCTTGGGCTTCATGCCGTGGTCGGCGGTGACCACGATCGCGGCGCCGGCGGCGTCGAGCTCAGCGAGATAGCGGTCGAACATGGCGTGGAAGGCATTCGCGACCGGGTCGCCCGGCGCGTGCTTGTGCTGGATGTAGTCGGTCGTCGTCAAATACATCACATCCGGGCGGAAGTCCTTCAGGAGCTTGACGCCCGCGGCGAAGACGAACTCCGACAGCTCCGCCGAATAGACCTCCGGCACCGGCCGCCCCAGCCATGCGGCAGCATTGTCGATCCCGTTGTCGTGCCTTGTCGTCTTGTCCGATCGTTCCGACGAGAAGCAGACGGCACGGCCGTCGCCGAAGGCGAGACCATGGCCGAGCAGCGCCCTGAGCTTGTCCTTCGCCGTCACAACCGCGACCCTCGCGCCGGCATCGTGGAACGCCTTGAAGATCGTCGGCGCGCGCAGGAAGCGAGGGTCGTTCATCATCACCTCCTCGCCCGTCTCCGGCTCGTAGAGGTAGTTGCCGCAGATGCCGTGCACCGAAGGCGGCCGCCCGGTCGCGATCGACAGGTTGTTGGGGTTGGTGAAGGACGGGATGACGCTGTGGGCGATGCGCGACGTGCCGTCCCTCATGAAGCGCGCAAGCGTCGGCATCACCCCGGCGCGCATCGCCTCCTCCAGATAGGCAGGCTCGCAGCCGTCGAGGCAGATCGCGACCGCAGGCACCTTCGGCCACCGATACTCGCGGCCGTTCGCCCGAACATCGATCCGCGAAAGCTGGTTCATCCGAATTCTCCAGAGATCGTTTGTCAGGCCGCGAGCCTGGACCGCTCGTCGAGAGCTGCCCTGGGCGGCGTGGCCGAGCCGACGCCCATCGCGGCAAGGCTGTCGCCGGCGGCGGCCACGACGCGCCGCATGACATGCTCGTCCATCCGGCCGATACAGCCGATGCGGAAACTGTCCACGACCGTCAGCTTGCCCGGATAGATGATGAAGCCGCGCGTCTTCATCTCGTCGTAGAAGCGGTCGAAGGCGAAGCGGGGATCGGCCGGGTTGAAGAAGGTGACGATGATCGGCGACAGCCAGCGGTCGGACAGCAGCGTCTCGAAGCCGAGCTCACGCATGCCGTCGATGAGCACGTCGCGGTTCCGCTCGTAGCGCGCGCCGCGGCCGGCGACGCCGCCTTCGGCTTCGTGCAGCCTGAGCGCCTCGATGAAGGCGGCCACGGCATGCGTCGGCGGCGTGAAGCGCCACTGGCCGGTCTTCTCCATGTAGGACCACTGGGCGTGGACATCGAGGCTGAGCGAGTGGCTGCGACCCCTGGCCTCCTCGAGCTCGCTGCGGCGGGCGATCACGAAGCCGAAGCCCGGCACGCCCTCGATGCACTTGTTGGCCGACGAGACCATCGCCTCGTAGCGGATCTGCCCGACCTCGAGCGGAACGGCGCCGAAGGCGCTCATGGAATCGACAAGCAGCTTGCGGCCCCGCGCATAGACCGCCTCGGAGATTTCCGCGACCGGGTTGAGGATGCCCGAACTCGTCTCGCAGTGGATCGCCACGACGTGCGTGATCGCCGGATCCGCGTCGAGTATCTCGCCGACTTCCGCTCCCCGCGGCGGCAGGTAGTCGCCCTTGTCGAGCACGGTGTGGACGCGGCCGAGATAGGCGAGCGTCTGTGCCGCGCGCAGGCCGTAGGCGCCGTTCGCAAGGACCAGCACCTTGCCGTCGCGCGGCACGAACGAGCCCAGCATGGCCTCGACCGCGAAGGTGCCGCTGCCCTGCATCGGCACGCAGTCGAAGGCACCATTCGTGTCGCCCGCCAGCGCCAGCAGCGACCGCCTGATCCGCGCCGTCATGGCGCGGAAGTCGCCGTCCCAGGACCCCCAGTCGCGCAGCATCGCCTCCTTCACCGAGAGCGCCGTCGTCAGCGGGCCGGGCGTCAGCAGGTACGGTTCGCCCATTGCAGGCGCGGGCAGGGGGGCGGCGGTGCTCATCGGGTTTCGCTCGCTGGAGCTGGCGTCAAGGGCGGAACGGCACCTTGTCGCCCATCGACTTGCATTTGTGAAATCGTTAATTTGGATCGATCCATAAGCGGAGCTCGCATCAATGCGCTACGTCCAGCTCAGGGCATTTCACCACGTGGCCATCTGCGGCGGGTTCTCGCGCGCGGCGGAGCAGCTCTATCTGACCCAGCCGGCCATCTCCGACCAGGTGCGCAAGCTGGAGGAGGAGTACGACGTCCTCCTGTTCAACCGCCACCGCCGGCAGGTCACGCTGACGCCCGTCGGCGAGCGGCTGCTCGACATCACCCGCAAGCTCTTCGACAACGAGCAGCAGGCGCTCGAGCTGTTGTCGGAATCGCGGGCGCTGCGTGCGGGGCACCTGCGTATCGTAGCCGATGCGGCGAACCACCTGCTCGGGGCGCTCGGCGAGTTCCGGCGCCGGCATCCTGGCGTTCGGATATCGCTCCGCGCCGGCAACACCGAATCGGTCATCGCGAGCCTCTACAGCTACGAGGCCGATATCGGCGTGCTCGGCGAGATACCGGACGGGCGCGACTTCGAGGTGGTGAAGCTGAACTCCACGCCGATCATCGCCTTCGCCGCAGCCACCCATCCCGCCGCCCGGCAGGCCAGCCTCGACTTCGAGGAGCTGGGCCGCCATCCGCTGGTCTTCCGCGAGCAGGGCTCGAAGACAAGGAAGAAGCTGGAGGAGGGCGCCGAGAAGGCAGGCGTCCGGCTCGAGCCGGCGATCGAGGCGGAAGGTCGCGAGGCCGTGCGCGAGATCGTGGCGGCAGGTGTCGGCATCGGCTTCGTCTCCGAGGCGGAGCTGGCGCTCGATTCCCGCCTCGTGCCGATCCCGATCGACGCGCCCGTCATGCTGATGGAGGAGGCGCTGATCTGCCTGAGGGAGCGCAGCAGGGGCAAGCTGATGCGCGCCTTCCTGGACATCGCGTCCTCTGCCGCCTCATGAGGCGGCCCGGTATTCGCCGAAGCCCGTGCGGGCGACGATCCGCTTCTCGATCTCGAGCACCAGGAGCAGCGCGACGCCCGCGAGCGTGCACTGCCCGAGCTGGAGCGCGGTCAGAGAACGTGTCTCGAAGAGAAGGTGCATGAGCGGCGTGTAGGTGAACACGAGCTGCAGCACGGCAACGAGCGCTACGGCGACCAGCACCGGCCGCGTGCCGCGCAGTCCCTCCCAGGTGAGCGACGCGCCGAAGGTGTAGCGCACCGAGAAGAGGTAGAAGACCTCCATGGCGACGAGCGTGTTGAGCGCCATCGTGCGCGCCGTCTCGACGTCCTCGCCCATCGTCTTGGCCAGTGCGAACTGCCCGAAGACGCCGACGGAGAAGAGCGCGGAGACGAGGACGACGCGCCAGATGAGGAAGCGGGACAGGATCGGTGCCGAGCGCTGGCGCGGCGGATGGCGCATGATGTCACGCTCGGGCGCCTCGAAGGCGAGCGACATGGCGAGCGCGACCGAGCTGACCATGTTGACCCAGAGGATCTGGGCCGGCGTGATCGGCAGCACGAGCCCGAAGAGGATCGCGATCATCAGGCTGAGCGATTCGCCGCCATTGACCGGCAGCAGGAAGGTGATGACCTTCTTCAGGTTCGCATAGACGGTGCGTCCCTGCCTGATCGCCTCGGCGATGGAGGCGAAATTGTCGTCGGCCAGCACGAGGTCCGCGGCCTCGCGCGTCGCCTCGCTGCCCTTGCGGCCCATGGCGATGCCCGCGTCCGCGCGCTTCAGCGCCGGCGCGTCGTTGACGCCGTCGCCCGTCATGGCCACGACCTCGCCGCGGCGCTGCAGCGCGGTGACCAGCCGCAGCTTGTGCTCGGGGCTGGTGCGGGCGAAGACATCGGCCCCGGCGACCGCCGCGGCCAGCTGCTCCTCGTCCATCGCGTCGAGCTCGGCCCCGGTCAGCACGCGGTCGGGATTGGCGAGCCCCACCTGCCGGCCGATCGCGGCCGCCGTCCCGGCGTGGTCGCCGGTGATCATCTTGACCCTGATCCCGGCGCGGCGGCAGTCCGCAACGGCGGCGATCGCCTCCGGCCGCGGCGGGTCGATCAGGCCGACGAACCCGACCAGCACCATGCCTTCGGCGATGTCGTCATGGTCGATCGTGCGGCCGTCATGCTCCTTCTGCGCCAGCGCGAGCACGCGCTGGCCGTCGGCGGCGATGTCTTCAGCGGCACCCCGCCAGTAATCCTGATCGAGCGGCACTGGGCCATCGGCAGCCAGTTGCCGCGAGCACATAGCCAGGATGCGCTCAGGTGCGCCCTTCACCAGGGCGACCGTGGCGTCGCCGCGCGGCGAATGGAGGGTTGCCATGTACCGGTATTCGGCATCGAAGGGGATGGCGTCGGCCGGCGCGGCGCGCTCGTCCCCGAAGCCCAGCTTGCCGGCGAGCGCGAGCAGCGCGCCCTCCATCGGATCGCCCTCGATCCGCCAGCCGCCGGAGCCGTTGTGCAGCGTCGCCGTGTTGCAGAGCGCCGCGATCTGCGCGAGTTCGGAAAGCGCCGCGGCGGATGCCGGATCGACCGCCCTGCCATCCAGCCTCACCTCGCCCTCGGGCGCATAGCCGCTGCCGGTGACCTCGTACCGCCCATCGCCGGTCGCGAGCGTAGCGACCATCATCTCGTTGCTGGTCAGCGTCCCGGTCTTGTCGCTGCACACCACGGAGACGGCGCCCAGCGTCTCGATCGTCGGCAGGCGCCGGACGATCGCGCTGCGCCGCGCCATGGTCTGGACCCCGATTGCCAGCGTCACGGTGAGGACGGCAGGCAGACCTTCGGGAATGGCCGCGACGGACAGGCCGACGACGATCATGAAGGTTTCGGCGAAGTCCTGGCCGCGCGCCAGCGTTCCCCAAGCGAGGATTCCCGCCGACACGACCAGGATGAAGCCGGTCAGGTAGCGGGCGAAGACGGCCATCTGCTCGATGAGCGGCGTCGTCAGCGTCTCGACGCCCGCGAGCATCCCGCTGATGCGGCCGATCTCGGTCTCCCCGCCCGTGCCGACGACGACCCCGATTGCGGTGCCGCGCGTGACCATCGTGCCCGAGAACGCCATCGAGCGGCGGTCGCCCAGCACGGCGTCGGGGGCGACCGGATCGACCTGCTTCGAGACTGGCACGGATTCGCCGGTCAGGATCGCCTCTTCGATGGAGAGGCCGTGCGTCGCGAGCAGGCGAAGGTCGGCCGGCACCTTGTCTCCCGGCTCGAGCTGGACGATGTCGCCGGGCACGAGCCGGTCCGCCGGCAACTCCTGCCTGACGCCGTCGCGCACGACGCTGGCCTTGGGCGCCAGCATCGCGCGCAGCGCCTCGAGCGCGTTCTCCGCGCGCCCCTCCTGCACGAAGCCGATGATCGTGTTGGCGACCACGACGGCCATGATGACCGTCGTGTCGATGAAGTGGCCGAGGAGCGCGGTGACGATCGCCGCTCCGATCAGCACCAGGATCAGGAGATTGTTGAACTGCGCAGCGAGCCGCTGCAGCGCCGTGCGGCGCGGCGGCTCCGGGAGGCGATTGGGGCCGTGGCGGCTGAGGCGTTCGCCCGCTTCGGCCTCGGACAGCCCTTTGCGCCGGCTGCCGGTCTGGGCCAGCGCGGCTTCGGCCGTCTCTGCCCAGGAGCGATAGCCGGTCGGAGCTTGCTTTTCGTTCATGCCTTGCCGCGCCGTGACCTTCAAATGCGAGCCCCGTCCTTCGTGCTCCCCTCACTCACAGGTCGAGCCGTCCCGATCCTTGACGTGGGTCAACTGTTCCATCCAACCAGGCCCGCCCGACGTTGACCGTCGCGACGATCAGCCCCATTGAGTCCCGGCGTGGAGGAAGTCACCTTGCGGCGGGGTAGCGGCTGGGCAATGGACCGGATGCTCGCGAAGATCGACAACGGCGCGCTCGCCTGGGCGGTAGCGCTCGCCGGGCCGGCTGCGGCGGTGGCGGCCTGGTGGTGGCTGGGGCCGGCGATCGCCGTGACCTGGATCGTGCTGCTGGTCGCGTTGCTTGCCCTTGCGGCCGGCGCATCGGGCGGCTGGCTGCCGGGCCTGACCGCAACCGGTCTCTCCGTCGTGGCGCTGCTGCTTCTCGGCTCGATATCGGTCCAGCTGTCGGGGCCCGACATGCTCGCCGTGCTCGCCGCGGGGCTCCTTCTGACGTTTTGCGGCGCCAGCTACCGCGCGGGCAACGCCTCGATGCACCGAACGGCCGACATCCTGCAGTCGCGCGAGAACCACCTGCGGTCGATCCTCGACACGGTGCCAGACGCGACCGTCGTCATCGACGCCTCCGGCATCATCCAGTCCTTCAATCGCGCCGCCGTCCGCCAGTTCGGCTACACCGAGCAGGAGGCGATCGGCCACAACGTCAGCCTGCTGATGCCCGAGCCCTATCGCGGCGAGCACGACGGCTACGTGGCGCGCTACCTCACGACGGGCGAGCGCCGCATCATCGGCATCGACCGCGTCGTCGTGGGGCTGCGCAAGGACGGGTCAACGTTCCCCATGAAACTGGCGGTCGGCGAGATGAGCAGCGGCAGCCAGAAGTTCTTCACCGGCTTCATCCGCGACCTTACCGAGCGGGCCGAATCGGAAGCGCGGCTCGAAGAGGTGCAGGGCGAGCTGGCGCGGCTGGCGCGGCTCAACGAGCTTGGCGAGATGGCCTCGACCCTCGCCCACGAGCTCAACCAGCCGCTTTCGGCCATCGCCAACTACGTGCAGGGGTGCCGGCGGCTGCTCGCCAGCATGGACGACGAGCTTGCATCGCGGATGCGCGAGGCCCTGGAGGAAGCCGGCCGCCAGTCGCTGCGGGCCGGCCAGATCATCAGGCACCTGCGCGAGTTCGTGACCCGCGGCGAGACCGAGAAGCACCCGGAGAGCATCCGGGAACTGGTCGAGGAGGCGGCGGCGCTGGCCCTCGTCGGCTCGCGCGAGCTCGGTGTCCGCACCGTGTTCGACATCCACCCGGCCATCGGCATGGTCGTGGCCGACCGCATCCAGATCCAGCAGGTGCTCATCAACCTGCTGCGCAACGCGATTGAAGCCATGCGCGACAGCCGCCGGCGGGAACTCACCGTCACGATCGCGCCGGTGGCGGGCGAAGACGCCGTTCTCGTCGAGGTCGCCGATACCGGACCCGGCGTCGCGGAGGACGTCGAGCAGCAACTCTTCAAGCCTTTCGTCACCAGCAAGGCCGGCGGCATGGGCGTCGGGCTTTCCATATCCAAGCGCATTGTGGAATCGCACGGTGGCCTGCTGACGATGCGACGCAATGCCGAAGGCGGCGCGACTTTCGCCTTCACATTGCCTGAATACAGAGAGGGGCGCGATCAATGAGCGGCGACGTCGTGATCCACATCGTCGATGACGAGGAACCGGTGCGCAAGTCGCTGGCCTTCCTGCTGACAATGTCCGACCACGCGGTGAGGCTGCATGAATCGGCCACCGCATTCCTGAAGATGGCGCCCGGCCTCGACCGGGCCTGTCTGGTGACGGACCTTCGCATGCCCGACATGAGCGGCGTCGAGCTCCTGCGCCGGCTGAGGGATGCCAAGGCCATGCTGCCGACGATCGTCATCACCGGCCATGCCGACGTCCCCATGGCGGTCGAGGCGATGAAGGCCGGAGCCCTCGATTTCATCGAGAAGCCCTTCGAGGACGAGGTGCTGCTCGATGCGATCGCGAGGGCCGTCGCGGAACTGGACCGGAAGAGCGTCGTGGCGGAGGACACCGGCGCCATCCGCGACCGCATCGAGCGGCTGAGCGAGCGCGAGCGGCAGGTGATGAAGGCGATCGTTGCGGGTCTGCCGAACAAGACGATCGCCTACGATCTCGACATCAGTCCGCGCACCGTCGAGGTCCACCGCGCCAATGTCATGGCCAAGATGCAGGCCCGGAACCTGCCCGAGCTGGTGCGCATGGTGCTCTCGGTGGAAGGCCGCTGAAGGGGCGCGGCAATCGCTTGATCCAACGCAAGGCGGGCATTTGCGCGCCGGCTATGCTCCAGGCTCACGGGAGGTTTTCCCGGATATGTTGGAGCAGCATCAGTGCCGGATGGACGGACCGTCCTCATCATCGCGCCGGACGAGACCGCGCGGCGGTCGCTGCGCTTCCTGCTGGAGGCGGAAGGCTTCGTCGTCGTTGACGGCCAGTCCGGCAGGGGCTTCGGCACGGTCGGTCCGGCGCCGGACTGCATCGTGATCGACGGCACCAATGGCCATATCGACAGCGAGCTCGCCGCCGGCGGGCGACCTCTGGTGCTGCTGGTCGACGAGCTGGCGGAGGATCAGCCGGCCGGGCGCTGGCTGGTGCAGAAGCCGATGCTCGGCGAGGCGCTCATCGCCTCGGTGCGTGCCGCGATGGGTCCGCCGAGGCTGCATCCGGGCGCCACTACGTAGGACTACTTAGGATACAACCGAATTTCGGCGGCTCGTCGATTCCGCGAATGTCCAATGGACTTTCGAAGGAGAACGACATGGCCGCCCCCCACGCTTTCGCTGCTTCCGCCGGCACCAACTCGCTCGCAGCAATGCTGTCGACGTTCTCGGCAAGCCACACCGGCCAGCTCTCCTACTATCAGCCCAACGCCGAGATATACGCTCCCGGCGATCGCGCCTCCGCCCTCTACCAGGTCGAGTTCGGTGCCGTCCGCATCTACCGTCTGCTGGCCGACGGGCGTCGCCAGATCAGTGCTTTCCACGTCGCGGGCGAGGTCTTCGGTTTCGAGGCCTCCAGCACGCATGTCTTCTTCGCCGAGGCAATCAACACCTGCGGCATCAAGGCCTATCGGCTGCCGCCGGAGGAGAATGTGGCGCGCGAGCTGCTGCCGATCGCGCTGCAGGCGCTGATCCGTGCCCAGGAGCACATGCTGGTGATCGGGCGCCAGAACGCCGCCGAGCGCGTCGCCGCATTCCTGCTCGACATGGTCGAGCGCCAGGGAGGGCTGCCCCAGATCGAGCTCGCGATGTCGCGCACCGACATCGGCGACTATCTCGGCCTCACCATCGAGACGGTCTCGCGCAGCTTCACGCGCTTCAAGGAATCGGGCCACATCCGCCTCGTCAATGCGCGCACCGTCGAGATCGTCCGGTCGGAAGCGCTGAGAAGCCTCTGCGAGTAGCCGGGCCGATATGGCTCAGGCGGCCTCTCCGACGCGGTAGGCCGCCACGACGACGCCGGTCTCCTCCGGATGGGACTCGAGCGTGAAGCCGAACTGCTCGCACATCTCGAGCATCTTGGCGTTCTCGCGCAGCACGTAGCCCTCGATGCGGCCGATCCCCTCGGCCGTGGCATAGTCGATCAGGCATCGCAGCAGCATGCGCCCGATCCCGCGCCCCTGCAGGTCGGTGCGCACCAGTAGCGCGAACTCGGCATTGCCGCGGTCGGGCTCGCATGAGAGCCGGCCGATGCCGGCCAGTTCTCCCTTCTCCTTGTCCAGCGCCACGAAGGCCATGTCGCGCTCGTAGTCGAGCTGCGTCAGCCGCAGCAGCATCTGGCTCGGGAAGTGCTTGCGCGGCGCGAGGAAGCGCAGGCGCACGTCCTCGGGCGAGACCTTGTCCAGAAAAGTCGGGTAGAGCTCGACGTCGGACGGCTTGATCGGCCGCAGGAGGAAGGCGGCTCCGCGGAGCTGCACGTCCTTCTCCCATCCCTTCGGATAGGGGCGGATGGCGAGGTCCCGGTTGGGGCCGGCCTCGTCGATGCGCAGGGGGTCGATCTCGATCCGCGCATCCAGCGCGATCGCGCCTTCGCCGTCTGCCACGAGCGGATTGATGTCGAGCGAGCGGATGCAGGGGAAGTCGACGACCATCTGCGAGACCGCGATGAGCGATTGAACGATCGCGGCGCGGTTCGCCGGCGGCCGGTCGCGATAGCCGGCGAGAAGCCGCGCCACGCGCGTGCAGTCGATCAGGTCGCCCGCCAGCACGTCGTCGAGCGGCGGCAGGCCGATGGCCGTGTCGTCCAGCACCTCGACCGCCACGCCGCCGGCGCCGAATAGAATGGTCGGGCCGAAGATCGGGTCCTGACCGACGCCGACGATGAGTTCGATCGCGTTGCGCCGCTCGATCATCGGCTGCACGGCGTAGCCGTCGATCCGCGCGCCGGGCCGCAGCTTCCGGATCCGCTCGGCGATGTTGAAGGCGGCCTGCCGGGCCTCCTCCGGCGAGGCGAGACCGAGGATGACTCCGCCGACGTCGGATTTGTGGCTGATCTCCTTCGAGACCAGCTTCACGACGAGCCTCTCGTACCCGGCGAGCAGTTTCGCTGCCGCGTCTTCCACCTCCGATGGCGTCGTCGCGACGAACTCCTCCGGCACCGCCACTCCGTAGGCCGAGAGGACCGCCTTTGCTTCCTGCTCGGTGAGCATCGCTCGGCCCTCGGCGGCCGCGTTGGCGAGCGCGACCCTGGCACTGGCGCGCTCGCCGGCAATGTCGGCGCCGATGCTCGCCGGAACGCGCATCAGGGCGCGCTGCGCGCGCGACCAGTCGCTGAGATAGGAGACGGAAGCCGCGGCCTTGGACGGCGTCGCGAAGCTGGCGATCCCCGCCGCCTGAAGAATGGTTCGGCCCTCGCGTGCCGTATGCTCGCCGAGCCAGCAGGTGAGCACCGGCTTGCCGTTCAGCAGGCCGTCGGTCGCGAGCCCGGCCACCTTGCGGGCGGCCTCGACGGGGGAGGCGAGGCCGGTCGGGCAGTTCAGCACCATGATGCAGTCGGCGCCATCGTCCTCGGCGACCGCGGCGACGGCTGCCCCGTATCTCTCGGCGGGAGCGTCGCCGATGATGTCGACGGGGTTGGCCCGCGACCAGGTCGGCGGCAGGACGGCATCGAGCCTTTCGATGGTGGCGGCGGAGAGTTCTGCCAGTTCGCCCCTGCGGTCGGCCAGCCTGTCGACCGCCAGCACCCCGGCCCCGCCGCCATTGGTGACGATGCCGACGCGCGCGCGCTCCTGCGGCCGGAAGCGCGTCAGCGTCTCGGCCGCGTCGAAGAGCTCGCCGAGCCCTCCGACCCGCAGCACGCCGGCGCGCCTCAGCGCCGCCTCCACCGCCCTGTCGGCGCCGGAAAGTGCGCCGGTGTGCGTCGCTGCAGCCTTGGCCGCTGCTTCATGCCGGCCCGACTTGACGGCGATCACCGGCTTCAGCCGTGCCGCAGCCCGCGCCGCCGACAGGAACTTGCGAGGATTGGGGATGGTCTCGAGGTAGAGGAGGATGGTCCTGGTCGCGGCGTCGCCGGCGAGCAGGTCGAGATAGTCGCCGACATCGACGTCGGCCATGTCGCCCAGCGACACGATATGCGAGAAGCCGAGGCCCTCGTCCGCAGCCCAGTCGATCATCGACGTCGCGATGGCGCCTGACTGCGACAGGAGCGCCAGGCTGCCGTCGGCCGGGGTCATGTGGGCAAAGCTGGCGTTGAGCTTGGCCGGCGGCACGATCAGGCCGACGGTGTTGGGGCCGATGATGCGGAAGAGATGGGGCCGCGCGGCATCGAGCATCTGCTGCCGCAATCCGTTCTCGCGCGTCAATCCGGCGCTGATGACGACGGCAGCCCGCGTTCCCTTGCGGCCGAGCTCGTCGATCAGCGCGGGAACCGTCCGTGCCGGGGTGACGATCACCGCGAGGTCGGGCGCTTCGGGCAGCGCCGCCACATTCGCGAAGCAGCGGCGGCCCCCGACATGCGCGTGCCTGGGGTTCACGGGCCAGATCGCGCCCGCGAATCCGCCGGAAACGATGTTCTCCAGCACGATGCGGCCGACCGAGCCGGGCCGGTCGGAGGCGCCGATCACCGCGACGGATGCCGGCCTCGCCGCGCCTTCCAGATTGCGGATGGTCATGCTGTCCCCTTGCTGGAGCCTTCAGCGCAGACATGGCGCACACAGCCGCCGGCTCCATTGAGGCATATCAAGGTCGCCCGTACCACGCCGAGTAGACTGGCCGGGTCTTCACTCAGCCAGGCACTCGATATGACGCGCAGGGTCCTCGTCATCAACGGCCATCCGGACGGTTCCCCGGACCGGCTGTGCGCGGCGCTCGCCGCGGCCTATGCGGAAGGCGCTCGCGCGGCGGGGCATGAGGTCGCGACGCTCAACATCGCCGCGCTCGATGTCCCGTACCTCCGCACCCAGGAAGATTTCATGAACGGCACCGCGGCGCCCGGGCTTGCCGACGCGCAGCGGCGCATCGTCGAGGCCGAGCACGTGGTCTTCGTCTTCCCCCTCTGGCTCGGCACGATGCCGGCGATGCTGAAGGCGTTTCTGGAACAGGTGATGCGGCCGGGCGTCGCTTTCGCCTATGGCGACAACGGCATGACAAAGACGCTGCTCAAGGGCCGCTCCGCGCGTATGGTCGTGACCATGGGCATGCCGGCGTTCCTCTACCGCTTCTTCTTCATGTCGCACGGCGTCGCCGGGCTGCGGCGCAGCATCCTGCGCTTCGTCGGCTTCAGTCCGGTGCGCACGACGCTGCTCGGCATGGCACAGGGATCCGCCGACCGCCGGAGGAAGTGGCTGAACGAGATGCAGGAACTCGGCCGCCGCGCGGCCTGAGGTCCTTCCGCTATCGCTCTTTTCTGCCGGTATCGGGCTTGTCGTCGGCGTCATCCAGCAGGATGCGCTCGGCCGCGCCGTCCAGATCCTCGTACTGCCCGCTTCCCAGCGACCAGATGAACGCGATCAGTCCGATCGCACCCAGGAACAGCGCGATCGGGATCAGATAGACGAGCCCACTCATTCTGCCGGCTCCAGCCGGGCGAAGCCGCGGTCGGGAGCCGTCGTCTGACTCTTTCCCGTTTCCAATCTCGGTGCGCTGAGCCGCATCGCGTTCGCCACGACGATGACCGACGAGAGCGACATGGCAAGCGCCGCCACCAGCGGCGTCACATAGCCCATCACGGCGATCGGGACCGCGATGAAATTGTAGACGGTGGCGATGGCGAAGTTCTGGCGGATGAGCACGCCCGCCCGTTTCGACACGTCGACTGCGGCCGGCACTGCCGACAGGCTCTCGCGCAGGAAGACGAAGTCGGCGGCCTGGCGGCCGATATCGGCCGCGTTGGCCGGCGCCATCGAAACATGCGCGGCGGCGAGGGCCGGCGCATCGTTGAGGCCGTCGCCCACCATCACCGGCCGACGCCCCGCGAGCCGCAGCTCATCGAGCCGCGCCGTCTTCTCTCCAGGCATCATGCCGCCGCGATGCCTTGCAATGCCGAGCAACGCAGCGATCGACGCTACGGCCGAGGGGCGGTCCCCCGAGACGATCTCCGCGTCCAGGCCGCCTTCAGCGAGCGCGGCGACGGCCCTCGCGGCATCGTCGCGCAGCCGATCCGCGAAATGGAATGCGGCGAAAAGATCGCCGTCGCGCGACAGAACCGTCCCGGCATCGCCCGCTTCGACCGGCGATCGAAGCGCCCAGTCGGCGCGGCCGAGCCTGAGCACGCTCTTGCCGCAGCGCGCTTCGATGCCCTGGCCCGGGTGCTCGACGACGTTCTCGACACGCTCCGCCGCCGGCGTGCCAGCGCCGGCCTCCGCCAGCGCCAGTGACAGCGGGTGGCGTGAATGGGCGGCGAGTCTCGCGGCCAGGGCGAGATTTCCAGGCTCGATCCCCGACATGCCGACCAGCCGGGGCGCGCCGACCGTCAGCGTGCCGGTCTTGTCGAAGACGACGTGATCGGCCTCGGCCAGCCTCTCCATGGCCGAGCCGTCCTTGACCATGATGCCCAGCTCAAACAGCCGCCGCGCCGCCACGACCTGGACGATCGGCACCGCGAGGCCGAGCGCGCAGGGGCAGGTGATGATCAAGACCGCGATGGCGATCAGGATCGATTTGTGCCAGTCGCCGGAGACCAGCACCCAGCCGATCAGCGTGACGAGCGCGACGAGATGGACGACCGGCGAATAGAGCTGGGCCATCCTGTCGGCCAGTCGCCGGTAGCGCGCGCGTCCGCCCTCGGCCGCCTCCATGAGGCGCAGCATCTCGCTGAGGAAGGAATCCTTCGCCGCCGCCGTCGCCTCGAGCCGCAGCGGGCCGGTCAGGTTCAGCGTGCCGGCCTGGAGCTGCGCACCGGGCGCGACGGGCTCGGGTCGGCTCTCGCCGGTCACGAGCGACCGGTCGAGATCGGAGGTTCCGGAAAGAACTCGTGCGTCGACCGGAATGCGCTCCCCTGCGGCGACGAGCAGGGTCAGGCCGGGCCGGAGGTCCTCGATCGGCAGATAGGCGCGCGCGCCGTCCGCCCGTTCCACCGTCGCGCCGCGCGCCGAGAGCCGCGCCAGTCCCTTCACTGCCACGCGGGCGCGCTCGCGCATCAAATGATCGAGCGTGCGGCCGATCAGCAGGAAGAAGAGCAGCGTCACCGCCGCGTCGAAATATGCGTGGTGGCCGCCGTTGAGCGTCTCGTAGAGGCTCATCGCGTAGGCGGTGACGACGCCCAGCGAGATCGGCACGTCCATGTTGGTGCGCCCTTGCCTCAGCGCCTCGATCGCCGAGCGGAAGAAGACGCGGCCCGAATAGGCAAGCGCCGGCAGCGCGATCAGTGCCGAGACGATGTGGAGGAAGTCGCGCGTCGCCGCGTCCGCTCCTGACCAGACCGAGACCGAGAGCAGCATGATGTTGGCCGCCGCGAAGCCTGCCACGCCGAGCGAGCGCACGAGTTCCGACAAGGTCTCGTCCTTCTCGTCGGTCGGATCGAAGAGGTGGGACGCGTAGCCGAGCCCGGCGAGCGTCTCAACGATAGGCGGCGGCGGGCCCGACTCGTCCCAGCCGACGGACACCCGGCGCGTCGACAGGTTGACCCGCGCGCTGGCGACCCCTTCCAGCGCGCGGAGCGCCTGCTCGACCTTGGCGATGCACGCGCCGCAATGAACGCCGGGCACGGCGAGCTCGATGTGGCGGAAGCCGTCCCCCAGGCTATGGCTGGCGAGCATGATCTCGTCGGCGGAGAGGGTGGCGGCAGCGTCGAGGGCGGCCTCGGTGCCGGGAGCGCAGCAGCTCATCTGGCGCTCCCTCCGCGCACGAAGACGCGGCTGATCTCCCGCCACGGCTCGTCGAGCCCGGCATCCGCCACCACGTCGACGATCCACTGGCCGTCGGCGAGCGCAAGCTCGGCCGCGAACGTGCCATCGCTTGATGGCACGAGCGCAAGCCGGAAGTCGGCCGCCTCCTGCACGGGCCGCCTGAAGGTGACCTCCGCCGACGCGAGCCGGATCGGGCGGTCCCCGGCGTCCAGGATCGCGAAGCGGAACTCTCCGCCCTCGATCGTCGACCGCGCATGCCAGCCGCCGGCGCGCTGGGCCTGCGCCGCCGCGACGCGGTCGTTGAACTGCTGGCTCGCGACATAGGTGTTCTTGACCACCAGCCCGGTCCAGCTGCTGGTGGCGAACGTCGCCATCGTCACGTTGACGGTGATGATGACGCCGAAGAAGGCGACCAGGATGAGGAGCATGTGGCGCCCGGTGAATTCGGGCGAGCGGCCGGGCCGGGTTGTCATCGGCGATTCTCCGGGATGTAGAACAGGGCGGAATAGCTCGCCGAGCCGGCGCCACCGGCCTCCTCGACGCGGAAATCGAACGAGGAAGTGTCGGCCGGGAGCCGGTCGGGCGGCACGCGCACGAAGACGCGCAAGGTCCGCAGCCGGTCGGGCTCGAGCATGACCAGGACGTCGCGGCTCTCGGGCAGTTCGGAACCGCCGATCATCATCGTCCCGCCGTCCACGCCGTCGAGGCGGAGCTGCACGGCGCGCGGCTCGGCGACCTTGTTCAGGATCTTGACCGTGTAGCCGTTGCGGATCGACCCGTCCGAAAGCATGACGAACTGCGGATTCCGGTCGTGCTGGACGTTGATCTTGAGGTCCGTGCGCATGGCGAGCGCCACGAGCAGCCCGATGCCGATCAGCGCCCACATGCCGAAATAGACGAATGTGCGCGGCCGGATGATCTCGGCGAGGCGGGTCCTGCGAACCACCTCCGACAGCCGCCCATCCGGCCCGTGGACGCGCGCCGGAGCGATCGGCATGGTGCCGCCCGCCGTCGCCAGCGCCATGTTGGAATTGTAGTCCGCGAGCGTGGCGTAGGAGATCAGGCCCTTGTCGCGGCCGAGCCTGCCCATGACGTCGTCGCAGGCGTCGATGCACAGCGCGCAGGTGATGCATTCGAGCTGCTGGCCGTCGCGGATGTCGATGCCCATCGGGCAGACGGCGACGCAGGCGTTGCAGTCGACGCAGTCGCCGACCGGCTGGCCGGCGGCGAGCGCCTTCTTGGCTCCGCGCACGCGGGGCTCGCCGCGCCAGTCGTTGTAGGTGACGGTGAGCGAATGCTCGTCCAGCATCGCCGCCTGTATGCGCGGCCACGGGCACATATAGGTGCACACCTGCTCGCGCATCAGCCCGCCGAACGTGTAGGTCGTCGCCGTGAGGATCGCGACGGTGATGTAGGCGATCGATTCCGCCTGGCCGGTCGCGAAGTCGACGGCAAGGGTGGGCGCGTCGGCGAAGTAGAAGATCCACGCGCCGCCCGTTGCGACGCCGATCAGCAGCCAGATCGCGTGCTTGGCGACGCGCTTGCCGATCTTGTCCGTCGTCCACGGCCCCGCGTCGAGCTTCATCCGCGCATTGCGGTCGCCTTCGATCCAGCGCTCGACGACCAGGAAGAGGTCGACCCACACGGTCTGCGGACAGGTGTAGCCGCACCAGGCCCGCCCGACCGTGGAGGTGATCAGGAACAGGCCGATGCCCGCCATCACCAGCAGGCCGGCGACGATGAAGAACTCCTGCGGCCAGATCTCGATGAAGAAGAAGTAGAAGCGCCGGTTTGCGATATCGACGAGCACTGCCTGGTCGGGGGCATGCGGGCCGCGGTCCCAGCGCAGCCAGGGGGTGATATAGTAGATGCCGAGCGTGATCAGCATCACCAGCCACTTGAAGCGGCGGAACGTGCCGGAGGCGCGCTTGGGGAAGATCTTGCGCCGTGCGGCATAGAGCGGCTGCCGGATCTTCGCGGAATTGACAGCTTCTGCTTCCAGGCGTTCGACGTCGGTGCTGTCCAGCATGCTCTGCTCCCGCGCGTGGTGCGCGATGTCGACCACTCCTCGCGCGGATGGCCAGGGCGAGCCTTGATCCACGTCAAGTTACCTCCGGGCAAGAAAAAGGCCCGGCAGCTCGGCCGGGCCAGTTGGCTCCGACGTGCGGGGAAAGCCCTATTCCCCGCCGCCGAGCGAATGAATGAAGACGGCGAGCTTCCTGACGGTCACGTCGCCGAGCCGCTCGGACCAGGCCGGCATCACGCCGTGCCGCGGCTGGCGGATCTGGGCGGCGATCTCCTCCTCGCTGGAGCCGTAGAGCCACAGCTGGTCCGCCAGGTTCGGCGCGCCGAGGTCGCGGCTGCCGAGACCGGTGTCGCCGTGACACGCGGCGCAGAAATTGGCGTAGTGCCCGGCGCCAGCCTCCGCCCGAGCCGCACTGGGGGGCTCGCGCGACAGGCTGACCACGTAGGCTGCCGTTTCGGCAATCTCCGCGCGGTTGAGGATGCCATCGAAGGGCGGCATCTCGGAGTAGTGCGTATCGGGATCGGCGTGGTCGCGGATGCCGTGCGCGATCGTCTGGTGAAGCGTCTCGATATCGCCGCCCCAGAGCCAATCGTCGTTGTTGAGGTCGGGGAAGCCCGGCGACCCCTGCGCGCCCGTCCCGTGGCACTGCGTGCAGTTGACGCGATAGGCCGCCGCGCCGCCGGCAACGGCGAAATTGCGCAGCTCGTCGTCGGCCAGCACCTCCGCGAGCGGCCGGCTTGCCAGCGCCTCGGTCAGGCCGGCGCGCGCCGCGACGGTCTGGTCGACCTCCGCCCGCAGCTCGGCGCGGCTGGAATAGCCGAGGATGCCGCCGGTCGCCGTCGTTATCAGCGGCCAAGCCGGATAGGCGATCGTGTAGGCAAGCGACCAGGCGATCGTCGCGTAGAAGGTCCACAGCCACCAGCGGGGGAGGGGATTGTTGAGTTCCCGGATACCGTCCCATTCGTGGCCGGTCGTCTCGACGCCGGTTGCCTCGTCGATGTGCTTCTCGCTCATGGCTCAGTCTTCCTTGAAGGGGATCTGCGAGGCGCGGTCGGCGTGCGTCTTGCTGCCCGGCCTGAAGGCGAAGAGGATGACGCCGACGAAGAACAGGAACAGCGCGAGCAGTCCCCAGCTGTCGGCGAAATGGCGCATTGCATCGTAGTCCATCGCTCCGCCCTCACCTGAAGCCCACGGTCTCGTCGTAGGTCGAGAAGTCGACCAGCGTGCCCAGCATCTGCAGGTACGCCACGAGCGCATCCATCTCCGTCACCACGCGCGGGTTGCCATCGAAGGAGCCGGTGCGAGCCTTCGGGTAGCGGGCGAGGAGGTCGGCGGTACTGGCGTCGGGATCGGCCTGGGCGCGCATGTCGGCCGAGGCGTTCTCGATCATCGCATCGTCATAGGGCACGCCGACAGCCCGGTTAGCCCGCAAATGGTCAGCCGCGTTGTCCGTGCGCACCGGAGTGGTCAGCAGAAACGCGTAGCTCGGCATGTTCGACTCGGGCACCACCGATCGCGGGTCGACGAGGTGCTGGACATGCCACTCGTTGGAATAGCGCCCGCCGACACGGGCGAGATCAGGTCCCGTCCGCTTCGAGCCCCACTGGAACGGGTGGTCGTACATCGACTCCGCCGCCAGGCTGTAGTGGCCGTAGCGCTCGACCTCGTCGCGGAACGGCCGGATCATCTGCGAGTGGCAGGCGTAGCAGCCCTCGCGGATGTAGATGTTGCGGCCGGCGAGCTCGAGCGGCGAGTAGGGCCGCATCCCGTCGACCTTCTCGATCGTGTTCTCCAGGTAGAAGAGCGGCGCGATCTCCACGATGCCGCCGATCGTGACCACGAGCAGCGAGCCGGCGAGCAACAGCGTCGCGTTCTTCTCGATGATGCGGTGCTTGTCCATCAAAGCCATTGCGGCCTCCTATTCGGCGGGCTGGAGGGCCGGGCGGGCGCCGCCGACCGGCGCCTCCTCCCGCTTGTGCCCGAGGATCGTCATCGTGAGGTTGAAGGCCATGAGCGCCGCGCCGGAGAGGTAGAGGAGGCCGCCCAGCGTCCGCATGACGTAGTAGGGGTACATGGCCGCCACCGTCTCGGCGAAGGAGTAGACCAGGAAGCCCTGGTCGTCGTACTCGCGCCACATCAGGCCCTGCATGATGCCCGACACCCACATGACGGAGGCGTAGACGACGATGCCGAGGGTGGCGAGCCAGACATGCAGGTTGACGAGCTGCAGCGAGTAGAGCCGGTCGCGGTTCCACAGCTTCGGCACGAGGAAGTAGACCGCGGCGAACGAGATCAGCCCGACCCAGCCGAGCGCGCCCGAATGCACGTGGCCGATGGTCCAGTCCGTATAGTGGGAGAGCGAGTTGACCGCCTTGATCGACATCATCGGCCCCTCGAAGGTGGCCATGCCGTAGAAGGCGATGGCGATCACCATCATGCGGATGATGGGGTCGGTGCGCAGCTTGTCCCAGGCGCCCGACAGTGTCATCAGGCCGTTGATCATGCCGCCCCACGAGGGCATCCACAGCATGATCGAGAACACCATGCCGAGCGTCTGCGCCCAGTCGGGCAGCGCCGTGTAGTGAAGGTGGTGCGGACCCGCCCAGATGTAGAGGAAGATCAGCGCCCAGAAGTGGATGATCGACAGCCGGTAGGAGTAGATCGGCCGGTTCGCCTGCTTGGGGACGAAGTAGTACATCATGCCGAGGAAGCCGGCGGTGAGGAAGAAGCCGACCGCGTTGTGGCCGTACCACCACTGCGTCAGCGCGTCCTGGACGCCGGAGAAGGCCGAGTAGCTGCGCGAACCGAGGAAGGAAACCGGCACGGCGAGGTTGTTGACCACGTGCAGCATCGCGATCGTCACGATGAAGGCGAGGTAGAACCAGTTCGCCACGTAGATGTGGGGTTCCTTGCGCCTCAGGATCGTGCCGAGGAAGACGAGGAGATAGGCGACCCAGACGACGGTCAGCCAAAGGTCGACATACCATTCCGGCTCGGCGTACTCGCGGCTCTGCGTGATGCCGAGCAGGTAGCCCGTCGCCGCCATGACGATGAAGAGCTGGTAGCCCCAGAACACGAACCAGGCGAGGTCGCCGCCCCACAGACGCGCGCGGCTTGTCCGCTGCACGACATAGAAGGACGTGGCGATCAGGGCGTTGCCGCCGAAAGCGAAGACGACCGCCGAGGTGTGGACGGGCCTCAGCCGGCCGAAGGTGAGCCAGGGCTCGAAATTGAGATGCGGCCAGGCAAGCTGCGCCGCGACGATGACCCCGACGAGCAGCCCGGCGATCGCCCAGAACATGGTCGCGATCACGCCGTAGCGGACCGGCCCGTCCATGTAGTCGGCCTCGCTGGCGCCCGGCGCGGGACCCGCAACCGCCAGGTTCTGGCGCCGCATCAGCAGGATCGCTCCACCCGCCAGCGCAAAGAACAGAACCCACATGTGCGCCTGGAAGAGGCTGTCCGCCGCGAGCGCCGCGCCGACCAGCGCCAGGAACGCCGCCAGGCTGACGCCGACGATCTCCACCGTATGTTTCATGCCAATCCCCGTGGCTGCGCCGATGCCGAGGCGAGGGCCACGGCCCGCGAGGCTTCGCAGCTTTGGCGGCAGCCGACTTTGACCTGCGTCAAACGCAGCCGCATGACGGGGCTTGGAGACGGAAATCCGGGGAGATGAGGGTGGCTTTGGGAGGCGCCGGGCCTTCAGGCGCGCAGGCGCCGTGCGCCGCGTGCTTCCTCGAGATCGATGGGCTGGTCGGGAATGTTGAGCGCGAACGCCGTGCGCCCGCCGCGGCTCTCGACGAGCTCGATGCTGCCGCCATGGGCGTTGATCAGCTCGTGGGCGATGGCGAGGCCGAGCCCCGTGCCGCCGCTGCGGGCAGAGCCCCTGAAGGCGGCGAACAGATTGTCGCGGGCCCTCTGGGCCAGCCCCGGCCCGGTATCCTCGACGACGATGCGGGCGACCCCGCCCGACCGCTCGGCGAAGATCGTCAGCCGGCGCACCACCGCCAGTTCGTCCTCGCCGGCCATCGCCTCAACGGCATTGCGGCCGAGATTGGCGAGCACGCGGAAGAGCTGTTCGGGATCGGCGTCGACCTCGAAGGCGCCGTCGACGGCGTTGACGAAGGAAATGCCGGGCGGAGCGTCCATGGACAGGAGCTCGAACACTTCGTCGACCAGCGACCACAACCGCAGCCGCCGCCGCGACGGGGGAGCCTCCTGCGTTCTGCCATAGGCCAGCACGCCCTGCGAATAGGATACCGCGCGGTCGAGCGCCCGCACCAGCTTCGGCAGGAAGCGCTGGACCGTGGCGTCGTCGACGCTGCGCAGGCGCTCCGACAGGAGCTGCGCCGAGGTCAGGACGTTGCGCATGTCGTGGTTGATCTTGGAGACCGCGAGCCCGAGATCGGCGAGATGCTTGCGCTCGCGCAGCGTCCGCTGCAGGGTCTCCTGCATCCTTGCGAGCTCGCGGGCGGCGACGCCCAATTCGTCGCCGCGTGTTCCGGGCCGGATGACGCGGGCGGGATCCTCGGGCGCTTCCGCGAATCTCAGCATGGAGAAGGTCATCGTCCGGATCGGCCGGATCATCAGCATATTGATTGCAAAGAAGACGAGGGAGGCCGTGATCAGCGAGATGATCAGCGACAGCACCGCGATGTTGCGCGCATAGACGAGCATCGCCCGCCGCAGCGGTCGGTCCGCGATCAGGATCTCGAACTCCTTGTCGCTTTCCGCCACCCGTCCGAAGACCCGCAGCATGCGGTCGCCGCCGAACAGCAGCGTGTCGAGCGCGCTGCCCATCGCCTCCACGGGCGACACGGCGGCCAGATCGATATGAGCATCGACCTGCGGCGGCATCTCGGTCACCACGAGGAGGCGCGACACGCCCGCGTCGCGCACCGCTATCGCCCGCGCGCCGAGGGCCATCAGGACCTGTTCCTGAACCGAGGGGTCGAGACTGGCCGAGTCGCTCTCAACCAGCACCAGGCCGACGGCGGCGGCGTTCGACAGCCGCTCCTCCAGCCAGCGGATGCGGAAATTGGCGACCGAGGGCATGAAGATCAGCACCTCGGCCAGCATCACGAACAGGATCGTCAAGACGAGGAGCTTCGCCGAGAGCCCGCGCGCCAACGGGACCGTCGCCGGCGGACGCGCCGGTTCGGCTTCGCTCGGAACCTTGCCGTCGGCCTCGGTCAAGCGTCGTGCTCCCCTGAGCCAGGGCGACCCTTGTCAGCCGAACAGGCGCAGGAACGCGAGCAGCTGGCGGACCAGTGGTCGCCTGGTCTGATCGGCAAAATAGGCGACGGCAGCGCGCTTGCCAATTTCCGACAGCGTCGGATAGGGCAGCGTGAGGGCCGCGATGTCGTGGACGCGCATCCGCTTGGCCACCGCCAGCGTCCACATCGCGATCAGCTCTCCCGCCGAAGCGCCGACGATGGTCACGCCGAGGACGCGCCCGCGGTGGTCCGCGACGACCTTGATGAAGCCTTCCGTCTTGCGGTCCGTCTGCGCGCGGTCGTTCTCGGCGTAGGGCCACCGCAGGATGCGCAGCGGCCGGCGCGCGGCACGCGCCTCCTCCTCGGTCTGGCCGACCTGTGCAAGCTCGGGCTGGCAGAACGTCACGCGCGGCACCGGGGTGTTTCCGGTCCTGGCCGGCAGCCGGAACAGGATCGAGCGCAGCACGAGGCCGGCGTGATACGAGGCGACATGCGTGAATTGCTGGCCGCCGGCCGCATCGCCGATCGCGTAGACGCGGCGGTTGCTGGTCCTGAGCCGGGAGTTGAGCGCCAATCGCTCGCCGTTCATGCGGATGCCGGCCTTCGCGAGGTCGAGGCCTCCGAAGTCGGGCCGGCGCCCCGCCGCCAGCAGCAGATGCGTGCCGTCGATGCTCATCTCTCCCGTCTCGGCGGCAAGACGCAGCCGCACGCCGCGCGCGCGTTTTTCCACGCGCACAACTCGCGTCCCCTCACAGAGCTCGACGCCTTCCGCTTCGAGACGCGTACGCACGATGGCCGCAGCTTCGGGGTCCTCCCGCGCCAGGATCGTTCCCGCCTCGACCAGCGCGACCTCGCTGCCCAGCCTCCGATGCGCCTGGGCGAGCTCGACGCCGACCGGGCCGGCGCCGAGCACGAGCAGTCGGCCGGGGCGGCGCGTGCGCTCGAACACGGTCTCGTTGGTGAGGTAGTCGACGCCGTCCAGCCCCTCGATCTCCGGGATGAGGGGGCAGGAGCCCGTCGCCAGCACGAAACGCCGCGCCCGGATCTCGAACTCGCCGGCCGCCACGGTGCGGCGGTCGAGGAATCGCGCCCCCGCCTGTATGACGCGAACGCCCAGTGCCGTGAAGCGCTCGACGGAGTCGTTCGGCTGGATCGCTTCGATCGTGTCCTGGACGTGGCGATGGACCTGGCGGAAGTCGACTTCGGCATCGCCGCCGCGCAGGCCGAACAGCGCACTATGACGGGCTGCCTCTGCGTGGCCGGCGGCGGCAATCAACGCCTTGGAGGGCACGCAGCCGTAGTTCAGGCAGTCGCCGCCCATGCGGCCCTTCTCGATGAGCACCACCGGCACGCCGAACGAGGCCGCGGCCGCGGCGACCGTCAATCCGCCGGAGCCGGCGCCGATCACACAGATGTCGGGCTTCAGAAGTTTGGCCATTCACCGATCCCGGACAGCGCTTCCGGCGCCGCATCTCGGGTCAGGCACCGCGGCGGCTTCTTACGATGGCGGCAAGTGCGGCGACAAGCGCGAGAAGGCCGATTGCGATCAGGATCTCGGGGGTGACGAGATCGCCCGGACCGACCGTGCGCCCGGCCGCCTCGGCCGCGACGACGACGCTCTCGAGCCCCTGTCCGAGCCAGGAATAGGCGATTACGGCCGGAAGTATGCCGATGAAGGTCGCGGCCACGAAGACCGGCAAGCGGACGCGGAAGAAGGCTGGGGCGACATTGAGCAGGAAGAAGGGCAGGACCGGCGCCAGGCGCAGCGCCAGGAGATAAGAGAAGGCGTTGCGCTCGAACCCGTCGGCGAGCCGGGCGATGCGCCCGTCCAGCCGTCGCCGCAGCGCCGGGCCGAACGCCGCGCGCACGGCGAGGAAGATGACGGATGCGCCGGCGGTCGCCGCGATCGCGACGAGGATCGAGGCCAGCGCCCAGCCGAACAGGAACCCGCCGGCGATCGTCATGGCGGTGGCGATGGGCAGCGAGACGGCGACGGCCGTGGCATAGACGGCGGCGAACACCAGCGGCGAGGCGAAGGGGTGCGCCTCGACGAGCTGCTTCAGCCAGAGGCGGCTCTCCGCCACCTTCTCCAGGGTGACGAGCTCATGTAGCCCCGCGAGGTAGGCCGCCGCGAGCGCCAGCGCGAGCAGCACGACCGGCACGAAACGGCGCATCTTCGACAGGTTCCGGGGCGTGCGCTCCGTCCGCGCCGGCATGTCGACGGCCCGCTGGCCCATAGGTTGTCTCCGCTTCGTCAAGGCTGATCTCTGGACTTCGAGGCGTGGATTGGCAAGTTTGGATCGGGTCGCGTCACCGGCATGTGATCGCGGCCCGCAGACCCTCACCGCGAGGTGATCGGCGCCCCAGGACCATCCGGACGGGAGAACGAATGGTGGCTAGGCAGAAGGCAGATGGAAGGACGGCCGACGGCTCCGCAGCGGAACCGCGCCTCCTCTCGGGCGGCAATCCGCAGATCCCGAAGGGCTACGGCGACGCGCCCGTGCAGGCCTATATCGACGCCATGCCCGACTGGAAGCGCGACATCGGCCGGCGCATCGACGCGATCGTGACCGGGCTGGTCCCCGGGGTGAAGAAGGCCGTGAAGTGGAATTCGCCCTTCTACGGCGTGGAGGAGGGGAGCTGGTTCCTCAGCCTTCACTGCTTCGCGAAATATGTGAAGGTGACCTTCTTCCGCGGCACGTCGCTGAAGCCCGTGCCGCCGGGAAGCTCGAAGCACCCGGAAGTCCGCTATCTCGACATCCGGGAAGGCGAGTTCGACGAGGAGCAGTTCGCCGAATGGGTGAGGCAGGCCCAGGCACTGCCCGGCGAGAAATTGTGAGGGTGCAGATGGCCAGGCAGGACGAAACGGACCCAGCGGATGGCGAGGCGGCTTCTGCGTCGCGACTGATCGACGCGAAGATCGCTGCGCTTGGCGGCTGGCGCGGCGAGATGCTCGGCCGCGTTCGCGCGCTCATCAGGGAGGCCGAACCCGAGATCGTCGAGGACGTGAAGTGGCGCAAGCCCACGAACCCGGCGGGCGTGCCGGTCTGGGAGCGCGAGGGAATCGTCTGCACCGGCGAGACCTACAAGGACAAGGTGAAGCTCACATTCGCCAGGGGCGCGGCGATCGACGACCCGGCGGGGCTCTTCAATTCCAGCCTCGACGGCAACGCGCGGCGGGCGATCGACCTGCGCGAGGGCGACACGATCGACCCTGTGGCTTTCAAGGAACTGGTGCGCGCGGCCGCCGCGCTCAACGTCTCGGAGCGTGGCCGCAAGCGATAGTTCCGCGGCATCGGCCTCTCATTGACTCGGCTGGGCGCCGAATCTATAAGCCCGCACGCGCGGACCCTTGGGTCCGGCGCGATGAGGCGCGTGCTCGAGAGCCCGCAGTCGCTCCTGTTCCTGGCAGCAGAATCAAGAAGGGCCGCACTCCGCGGTAGTCAAAGAAATGAAGCGCACCTATCAACCCTCCAAGCTCGTCCGCAAGCGGCGCCACGGCTTCCGTGCGCGCATGGCCACCAAGGGCGGCCGGGCCGTCATCGCTGCCCGCCGCGCACGCGGCCGCAAGCGCCTGTCCGCCTAGACGCGGCCGCGATACTTGACCGGCCGGGACGTTGGCCCGAAGCCCTATGGCCGGCTCCGCAAGCGGAGCGAGTTCCTTGCGGTCAGGGCAGGCGAGAAGCGCCGCGGCCCGCTGTTCCTGCTCGAGGTGCTCGACCGGGCGGATATGGCGCCGCCGCGTCTCGGCATCACGGTCACGAAGCGCGTCGGCAATGCGGTCGAGCGCAACCGGGTCCGGCGCCGCATCCGCGAGGCGGTCCGCGTCGGCGCCAGTGATGACATGGCCGCCGGCAATGACTATGTGGTCGTCGGACGGCGCGAAGTGCTCGCCGCGCCCTTCGAGAAGTTGAAGCGAGAGCTGTCCCGTCGGATGCGCGGTACGGGATAGGCTAGGGATCCCCGATGGAAAACAGTCGCAATTTCCTCATCACGATCGCGCTGTCGGTGCTGATCCTGACGCTTTGGCAACTGTTCTACATGAACCCGCGCATCGAGGCGGAGCGGGCGCGCGAGGCGGCGCGCATCGAGGCCGAGCAGGTTCAGCAGCAACAGCCGGGGACGGCGGATTTGCCGCAGCCCGGTGGCGCGGATTTGCCGTCGGCCGGCACCCTGCCGTCCGATGCGACCGTGCCAGGCGGGACGGCGATGCCCGTTCCGACTGGCGAGGGCCGTGAGGCCGCGCTCGCCGCGACGGCGCGCATTGCGATCGACACGCCGCGTCTGGCGGGCTCGCTGAACCTCACCGGCGGACGCATCGACGACCTGATCCTGAAGGACTACCGCGTCTCGGTCGAGCGGAATGCTCCCAACATCGAGCTCCTGAACCCGTCGGCCCTTGCCGATGGCTACTACGCCGAGTTCGGCTATTCTGCGGGGCAGGGCGGCGGGACGATGCCCGGCCCCGACACGGTTTGGTCGGCGCCGCAGGGTGTGGTCCTTACCCCCGACACGCCGGTCACCCTGACCTACACCAACGAGCAGGGCCTGACCTTCGAGCGTGTGGTGTCGGTCGACGACCAGTACATGTTCACCTTCTCCGACAGCGTGACCAATGCCGGCGATGAGGAGGTCAGCCTCTTCAACTGGGGCCGCGTGACGCGCATCGGCACGCCGCAGATCGAGGGCTTCTTCATCCTCCACGAGGGCCTCATCGGCGTCACGGGTACTGAAGGCCTCAAGGAGGTCGACTACTCGCAGGTCCGCGACGAGCGCCAGATCCAGCCGAGCCGCTCGACCGATGGCTGGCTGGGCATCACCGATAAATACTGGGCCGTCACGCTGGTGCCGCGGTCGGGACAGACCTTTCAGCCGCGCTACGCCTTCTTCAGCGACGGCCGCGAGCGCTACCAGGCCGACTTCCTGACGGAGGGCGTGGCGCTCGCCCCTGGCGCACAGGCGAATTTCGAGAACATGGTCTTCGCCGGCGCCAAGGAAGTCCATGTCATCGACGCCTACGAGACCGATCTTGGCATCCGCCAGTTCGAGATGCTGATCGACTGGGGCTGGTTCTATTTCATCACCAAGCCGCTCTTCTACGTCATCGACTGGCTCTACCGCCTGCTCGGCAATTTCGGCCTCGCCATCCTGGCGACGACGGTGCTCGTCAAGGCGATCTTCTTCCCGCTGGCCAACAAGTCCTACGTCTCCATGGCCAACATGAAGAAGGTCCAGCCCAAGATGCTGGAGATCCGCGAGAAATACGCGGACGACAAGATGAAGCAGCAGCAGGCGATGATGGAGCTCTACAAGACGGAGAAGATCAATCCGCTTGCCGGCTGCTGGCCGATCCTGATCCAGATTCCGGTCTTCTTCGCGCTCTACAAGGTGCTCTACGTCACGATCGAGATGCGCCATGCGCCCTTCTTCGGCTGGATCCAGGACCTGGCCGCCCCCGACCCGACCTCGATCTTCAACCTGTTCGGCCTGCTGCCATTCGCGGTGCCGGCCTTCCTCATGATCGGCGTGTGGCCCATCATCATGGGCATCACGATGTTCCTGCAGATGCGCATGAACCCGACGCCGCCCGATCCCACCCAGGCGATGATCTTCAACTGGATGCCGGTCGTCTTCACCTTCATGCTGGCGACCTTCCCCGCGGGGCTGGTGATCTACTGGGCCTGGAACAACCTGCTCTCGATCCTCCAGCAGGGGCTGATCATGAAGCGCCAGGGCGCCAGGATCGAGCTGTGGGACAACCTGACCGGCATGTTCAGGAAGAAGCCCAGCCAGCCTGCCGAGTAGCCACCTGTTCAGGAAAGCCCCCTCGGCGGGGCTTTCCTCATGGGCTCGCTCCTTGTCACGATGCGAGGCCTCTGGAAGGACCGGAGAACCCGCCCATGCACGGCCCAAAGCCCGAGATCAAGCATCCGATCCCGATGCATCCGCGCGTCGGTTTCCTGAGGTCGCTGGTCACCGCGCCCAACATCATCGTCGGCGACTACACCTACTACGACGATCCGGACGGACCGGACAATTTCCAGTCGAAATGCGTTCTCCACCACTACGAGTTCATCGGCGACCGTCTGATCATCGGCAAGTTCTGCGCCATCGCGGAAGGCGCGCGCTTCATCATGAACGGCGCCAACCACGCCATGTCGGGCTTCTCCACCTATCCGTTCAACATCTTCGGCCAGGGCTGGGAGAAGGGGTTCGACCCGGTGACCTGGGAAAAGGAGCTGCGCGGCGACACGGTGATCGGCCATGACGTGTGGATCGGAATGGAAGCCGTGATCATGCCCGGCGTCCAGATCGGTCACGGCGCGATCGTCGCCGCGCGCTCGGTGGTGACGCGCGACGTACCGCCCTACGCCATCGTCGCCGGAAACGCGGCCCGCGTCGTCAAGACGCGCTTCGACAGGCAGACGGTGCGGCGCCTGCTTGCGGTCGCCTGGTGGGACTGGCCGGTGGAGAAGATCACCGAGCATCTCGACGCCATCCGCGGCGCCGACATCGAGAGACTGGAGCGCGCCGGGCGCGACGCGCTGCGATGAGCGACCCTGTCGACGAGGGCGTCTTCGCGCGGCCGTGGGTCTTCATCCGTGGCGTGCCGGCGATGAAGTTCCTGCCGCCGGAGGGGCCTCCGGAAGTCGCCTTCGCCGGCCGATCGAATGTCGGCAAGTCGTCGCTCATCAACGCCCTCGTCGGCCGCAAGGGCCTGGCGCGGACGTCGAACACGCCCGGCCGGACGCAGGAACTCAACTATTTCGTGCCGGACGGATTCTCGGGCGTCGGCGACGACCTACCGCCCTTCGCCATCGTCGACATGCCGGGCTACGGCTACGCCAAGGCGCCGAAGGAGCAGGTCGATGCCTGGACCAAGCTCGTCTTCGACTATCTTCGTGGCCGGGTGACGCTGAAGCGGGTCTATCTGCTGATCGACGCGCGCCACGGCATCAAGAAGAACGACGAGGAGGTGATGGACCTGCTCGACAAGGCGGCCGTCTCCTACCAGGTGGTGCTGACCAAGGCCGACAAGATCAAGCCGCCGGCGGTGGAGCGCCTGCGAGAGGAGGCGGCGGACAGGATCCGGCGCCGACCGGCCGCCTTCCCGGAAATGCTGGCAACGTCGTCCGAGAACGGCGACGGGCTCGGCGATCTGCGCGCGGCGATCGCTGCGGCCGTGTCGGGCTGACACCGCGATCGTGTGGGAATGCGCGGGCCGCCGATTGCGGCGCCGCCGCAACTGGAATAGCGTTGACCAAACGATAAAAAAGACGGGTCTCCTGCAACATCCAGAGGTGGTTCATGTCCAGATCGATCCTTTCCCGTGCAAGCTTCCGGCCGTCGCGGCGAACGCTTCTGCGGGCCGGCGCCGCAGGCGCGGCCTTCGCGGCCGCAGGCACGCTCCCCGTCCGGCTCTTCGCCCAGGAGCCGCTCAAGGTGGCGGCCATCTATACCGTGCCGACCGAGCAGCAATGGGTGAGCCGCATCCATCTCGCGGCCAACACGGCGCGCGACCGCGGCGACATCGAATACGTCTTCTCGGAGAACGTCTCCAACGCTGACTACGAGCGCGTCATGCGCGAATATGCCGAAGCCGGGCACCAGCTCATCATCGGCGAGGTGTTCGGCGTCGAGGACGCCGCGCGTGAAGTGGCGGCCGACTATCCGGACACCGCCTTCCTGATGGGCTCGAGCTTCAAGGAAGATCCGGAACTGCCGAACTTCGCGGTCTTCGACAACTACATCCAGGACGCCTCCTACCTGACCGGCCTGATCGCCGGCGCGATGACGGAGTCGAACAATATCGGGATGGTCGGCGGCTATCCGATCCCCGAGGTCAACCGCCTCATGCACGCCTTCATGGCCGGCGCGCGCGAGGTCAATCCGGATGTGCGCTTCCAGGTCGCCTTTATCGGCTCGTGGTTCGACCCGCCGGCCGCCAAGGAGACCGCCTTCGCGCAGATCGATGCCGGCGCCGACGTGATGTATGCCGAGCGGTTCGGCGTCTCCGATGCGGCGCAGGAACGCGGCGTGCTGGCGATCGGCAACGTCATCGACACGCAGTCGGAATATCCGGAGACGGTGGTGGCGTCCGCCATCTGGCACTTCGAGCCGACGCTGGACAAGGCGATCGAGGAGGTGCGCGCAGGCACCTTCACCGCCGCCGACTACGGCGTCTACTCCTTCATGGAGCATGGCGGCTCTTCGATCGCGCCGCTCGGCACCTTCGAGGACCGGGTGCCGGAGGAGATCAAGGCGCTCGTCGCCCAGCGCGAGGAAGAGATCAGGGCCGGCACCTTCACCGTCGAGATCAACGACGAGGAGCCGCGGTCGGGCTGACCAATTCCTCCTGGCTGAGCATTAGCCGCAGGCAATCGAGCGGGAGGGTTCGGCAGTGCCAGACCCTCCCGAAGTCTGGCACTGGAGGCCTTCTCGTCCGCAATGACTCCCTCTGCCGCGCCAGGCTCCGCACCCTTCGCTGACCGGGAAGGGACCGACGGAGCCCTTGTCCTCCGCCTGTCCGGCATCACCAAGCGCTTCGGCGAGCTGGTGGCCAATGACGGCATCGATCTCGAACTCGCCAGGGGCGAGGTCGTGGCGCTGCTCGGGGAGAACGGCGCCGGCAAGACGACGCTGATGAACATCCTCTTCGGCCACTATGTCGCAGATGCCGGCACGATCGAAGCCTTCGGGCGGCCGCTTCCGCCGGGCGATCCGAAGGCGGCGCTGGAGGCCGGCATCGGCATGGTCCACCAGCATTTCACGCTGGCCGACAACATGAGCGTGTTCGAGAACATCGTGCTGGGCACGCAGAGCAAGTGGTCGTGGAAGCTGTCGCGGCGCGAGGCCGTCGCCCGCATCCGCCGGCTTTCGGCGGATTTCGGCCTCGCCGTCGATCCCGGCGCGCAAATTTCCTCGCTCGGCGTCGGCGAGCGCCAGCGCGTGGAAATCCTGAAGGCGCTCTATCGCGATGCGCGCATCCTCATCCTCGACGAGCCGACGGCTGTGCTGACGCCCCAGGAGACCCAGGCGCTGTTCCGCACGCTGAAGATGCTGGTCGCCAAGGGTCTCTCGATCATCTTCATTTCGCACAAGCTGAACGAGGTGATGGCGGTTTCCGACCGGGTGCTGGTGCTCCGCGGCGGCCGGCTTGCCGGCGAGCGCCGGACGGCCGGGACGAGCCGCCGCGAGCTGGCGGCGCTGATGGTCGGCCAGGAGGTGCGCATGCCGGAGCCGCGCCCTGCGCGCCCCGGCGAGCCGCTGCTCGTCTTCGAGAATGTCACGACCGGACCGCGCCCCGGCGGGAGCCGTCTCGCCGGAGTCTCGTTCGAACTGCGCGCCGGTGCAATCACCGGCCTTGCCGGCGTGTCCGGCAACGGGCAGGGGGCCATCGCAGCCCTCGTCGCAGGCACCGAGCGCCCGGCGTCGGGTCGCATCCTGGTGGCGGGCCGGGAAATATCCGACTGGTCGCCGCGCGCCGCGCTCGCCGCCGGCATCGCCCGCATTCCGGAAGACCGGCATGCGGCGGGGAGCATCGCCGACATGTCGGTGGCAGAGAACGTCGTTTCCGAGCGCTATCGCCAGGCACCCTTCAGCCGGCGCGGCATCATGGACTGGAGCGAGGCGCGGCGTTTCGCCGAGCGCCTCATCGCCGACTACGACGTGAAGTGCCGGTCGCCCGAGACGCGCATCCGGCTCCTGTCGGGCGGCAACATGCAGAAGCTGATCCTCGGCCGGGCGCTCGATCCAGAGCCGAAGATCATCCTCGCCAATCAGCCGACGCGCGGGCTGGATGTCGGCGCGGTCGCCTATGTACACGGCCGCCTGTTGGAAGCGCGCGACCGGGGTGCGGCCATCCTTCTCATCTCGGAGGACCTCGACGAGGTGCTGGCGCTGTCGGATACCGTGCTCGTCGCCTATCAGGGCCGCATCTCGAGGCCCTCGGCCCGCGGCGAGCGCAGCGTCGCCGAGCTTGGCGAGCTGATGGCCGGCCATGGCATGGAGGCGGCGGCCTGATGCGCCTCGAAGCCAAGCCGGCGCCGTCGGTCGCCCAGTCGCTTGCCTACCCGACGGGCGCGGTCGCCGTGACGCTCGTCGTCGTCTCGCTGCTGGTGCTGGCGGCCGGCGCCTCGCCCTTTTCCGTTTTCCAGCTGGTCCTCGTCGGCGCTGCCGGCTCGCAGTTCGCGGCGCTGGAGACGCTGACGCGCGCGACGCCGCTGATCTTCACGGGCCTCGCGGTGGCCGTCGCCTTCCGCGCCAAGCTGTGGAACATCGGCGCGGAGGCGCAGCTTTATGTCGGCGCCGTCGTCACGGTCGTTCTCGGCGCCGGCCTGCTGCCACTCCCGGCGCCCGTCCTCATCCCCGTTCTCATCATCGCGTCCATGATCGGCGGCGGGCTGATGCTGCTCGGGCCCGCGATCCTCAAGGTCAGGTTCGGCGTCGACGAGGTGGTGACCACGCTGCTCCTCAACTTCATCGTGCTGCTCTTCGTCTCGATGCTGCTCGAAGGCGTGCTAAAGGACCCGACGGCGCTCGGGTGGCCGCGCTCGGCGAGCGTCATCGCCGAGGCGCGCCTGCCGCGGATCGTCACCGGGTTGAGGCTGCACTACGGCTTCGTGCTCGCGGTCGTGGCGGCGGTCTTGGTCTGGTTCGTGATGAAGAAGACCACGCTCGGCTACGAGATGCGCGCCGTCGGCCACAATGCCGAGGCGGCGCGTTTTGCCGGCATCCCGGTCAACCGCGTGCTGCTCAAGACGGCGCTGATTTCCGGCGGGCTGGCGGCGCTCGCCGGCTTCTCGGAGGTTGCCGGCACGGCGCGCAACCTCACGCTCACGCTCTCGCCGGGCTTCGGCTACACCGGCATCGTGGTGGCGATGCTCGCCATGCTCAATCCGCTCGGCGTGGTGGCGGCGGCAATCTTCGTCGCCGGCGTCTTCGTCGGCGCCGACGCGATGAGCCGCACGGCCGGCGTGCCGAGCTACATCGCCAACGTCATGGTGGCGACGGCGCTGCTCACGATGGTGACGGCCATCATGCTCTCCCGCTTCCGGATCAGGTGGAACTGATGGAAGCGCTCGAGATCCTCTTCACCGCCTCGTTCTGGGTCGCAGCGATCCGCATCGCCTCGCCGCTGATCTTCGCCACCATGGGCGAACTGATCTGCGAGCGGGCGGGCGTGCTCAATCTCGGCATCGAGGGCATCATGACGGCGGGGGCATTCGCCGGCTGGTTCACCGTCTATTCCGGCGGCGATCTCTGGACCGGCGTCGCGGTCGCGGCACTTGCCGGCGCCATGTTCGGCGCGCTCCACGCGACGCTGACCGTGCCGCTCGGCCTCTCGCAGCACGTGGTCGGCATCGGCATCACGCTGCTCGCCACCAGCCTCACCTATTTCGTCTACCGCGTCGCATTGCCGGAGGTGACGTCGCCGCCTCGCATCCAGCCGTTCCAGCCGCTGCCGATCCCCTTTCTGTCGGATATCCCGCTGATCGGTCCGGCGCTGTTCGCCCAGACGCCGCTCACCTATCTGGCGTTCGTCACCGTCGCCGTCGTCGCCTGGGTACTCTACCGCACCCCGCTCGGCCTGGCCGTTCGCGCGGCCGGCGAGAACCCGGCCGCCGTCGAGGCCCAGGGCATCAGCGTGACCGCGATCCGCATTGGCGCGGTCATGGTCGGCTCGGCGCTGATGGCGGTCGGCGGCGCGTTCCTGACCATGTCGGCCTTCTCGTCCTTCTTCTTCGAGATGGTCAACGGCCGCGGCTGGGTGTGCATCGCGCTCGTGGTGTTCGGCTCGTGGCGGCCGGGCAAGGCGCTCCTCGGCGCCATCCTCTTCGCCGCCTTCGACGCCTACCAGATCAGGCTGCAGCAGGTGGCGCAGGGCGTGCCCTACCAGCTGTTCCTGATGATGCCCTATGTGCTGTCGATCCTGGCGCTGATCGTCATGTCGCGCCGCGCGGCCTACCCCAAGGCGCTGATGGTGCCGTACCAGAGGGGGGAGAGATGACTAGGGAGGAACCCGGTCGGCTATTTGACGAGGTCGCCGATCAAGCTGATCAGGGCATCTTCTTCACCGGAGAAGCTCCGGATCATGGCGTGGAGAACGCGTTCCGGATCGAGTTTGCTCTCATCGAAGTCAAATCCGGCATGGTCGGCAAGCATGGCGAGGAACACCAGTTGGGTGCGGCCATTTCCTTCTCGGAAGGGATGGACAGCGTTCAACTCAGCGATGAAATGGCCAACATGCCGGGCGAACCCTTCCACGGTAAGGTCTTTCAACCTGTCAGGATCGCCGAGATCGGCGAATACCCGTTCCAATTCGGATTGGATGTACTCGGGAAAGCAGAACCAGTTGCCGCCCTTGCCGATCCTTATGCTTCTGACCTGCCCGGCCCAAAAATATACATCCTGGAAGAGATGTTCGTGCAGGGCCAGATAGTGGCCGACGTCGAGCCGGCCTGTCGGAAACGGCTCGTCGACGCGGGTCAGGAAGAGTGCGAGTTCCGCTTCCTCCAGAAGTTCGGGATCGCGAATGTCGAGGAGGTTTATGAGTACGTTCGTGCCTGGATAACAGAGCGGATCGGGCTCGGCCGTGTAGGACAACGGCTACTTCCCTCGCACCCGTTTCAATATCAGCGAACGACGTTGGTCGCCGTCGACATTCTGATTGAGAATCTTTTCCATGCGTTCCGAGAGCTTCATGCCTTCCACCGCGCTGATCTTTTCGCCCTTCGCGCGGGTGAGAACGAAGCGCCCAGATTTGCTTGAACGATCGGTGCGAGACGCAGAGTTTTTCATCCATGCAGGCTAACACGTGGGAAGAATCAGCGGAAGGCGAGAGATGAGCTTCGACCTGATCGTGAAGGGCGGGATCCTGCCTGATGGCACACAGGCGGATATCGGCGTCCGCGGCGATCGCATTGCGGCAGTGGAGCCGGCCATCGCGGCGGAGGCCGGCCGCGTGATCGACGCGACAGGCTGCCTCGTCTCGCCGCCCTTCGTCGATCCGCATTTCCACATGGACGCCACGCTCTCCTACGGCATCCCGCGCATCAACCGGTCCGGCACGCTGCTGGAGGGTATCGCGCTGTGGGGCGAGCTGAAGCCCCTCCTGACGCATGAAGCGGTGAAGGAGAGGGCGCTCGCCTATTGCGACTGGGCGGTCTCGATGGGGCTGCTGGCCATCCGCACCCATGTCGATACGTGCGACGACCGTCTGCTGGCGGTCGAGGCACTGCTGGACGTCAGGAAGGAGGTCGCCTCCTATATCGACCTGCAACTGGTCGCCTTCCCGCAGGACGGCTTCTACCGGTCGCCGACGGCGAGGGCGAACACGATCCGCGCGCTCGACATGGGCGTCGACGTGGTCGGCGGCATTCCCCATTTCGAGCGGACAATGGACGACGGCCGCCGCTCGGTGACCGAACTCTGCGAGATCGCCGCCGGGCGCGGCCTGCGCGTCGACATGCACTGCGACGAGACGGACGACCCGATGTCGCGCCACATCGAGCAGCTTGCCTACGAGACGCAGCGGCTCGGGCTCCAGGGCCGGGTCAACGGCTCGCACCTGACCTCCATGCATTCCATGGACAATTACTACGTCTCGAAGCTCCTGCCGCTGATGGCGGAAGCGAAGGTTTCGGCGGTGCCCAACCCGCTCATCAACATCGTCATCCAGGGCCGCCACGACACCTATCCGAAGCGCCGCGGCATGACGCGCGTGCCCGAGATGCTGGCGCACGGCATTCGCGTCGGCTTCGGCCAGGACTGCGTGCTCGACCCCTGGTATCCGCTCGGCACGGCCGACATGCTGGACGTCGCCTTCATGGGGCTGCACGTGGCGCAGATGACGAGCCCAAGCGACATGAAGCGCTGTTTCGACATGGTGACGGTCGAAAACGCCGCCATCATGGGGCTGGAGGATTACGGGCTGGAAGTCGGCCGCAAGGCGAGCCTCGTGGTTCTCGACGCGGGCAGCCCGGTCGAGGCGATAAGGCTGCGCGCCGAGCGGCTTTGCGTCGTCGCCGGCGGCAGGGTGGTGGCAGAGCGCGAGAGGCGCGACACGCGGCTCCGCCTGCCTGGTCGGCCCGGCAGCGTGAGCAGGCGCCACGGCAACTGAACTTGTTCTTCCCCTGATCGAGCCTACGGAACGCATTGCAGGTCGTCGCGGTTTGACTCTCGGAAACCCACGAGGAGTCACTGCCATGATGAACAAGGATCCCGACGTTCACGAGACCCACGACCTGATCGCCAGCGACATGGTTGTCGGCACCAATGTCTATGACATCGAGGGCAAGCATATCGGCTCGGTCGAGCGGCTGATTCTCGAGAAGCGCGGTGGGCGCGTGTCCTATGCCGTGTTGAGCTTCGGCGGCTTTCTCGGCATCGGCCATGACCACTACCCGCTCCCGTGGGAGAAGCTCGACTACGACGAGAGCCTCGAGGGCTTCCGCGTCGACATCACGCGGGAGCAGGTCGAAGGCGCGCCACGCTACGAGCGCGACAAGGACTTCGACTGGTCGGCCGACAGCGGCCGCCGCGTCTATGACTATTACGGTGTGCCGCCCTATTGGGTATGATCGGAGGCGAGGCCGTCGCGCACGTCCTGCGGCGGCACGCTCCCGCCCAGGAGGAACAGCCATGGCACCGCCGCACGAACTCGAAAGCACGCTGACCGGCCTTCCGCTGAGGACCGGCGTCTACGTCCCCGACGACCTGCTCGAAGAATGGTTCGCTCCCGGGACCGGCATGATGCCGGTCGCCGAAGAGGCCCTTGCCGCCGCCAGGAATTTTGGCGGCCGCTTCGAATGCGAGTTCAAATATTACCCGGAGCGCAGCGAAGGCGTCTTCTGGAAATGGGTGCCTGCCATCTGAGGAGGCAACGATGTTCGAAGACAAGATGAAGCAGGCGATCGTCGACGAGTTGAAGCGGCAGGCAGAACTGCGCCCCGGCAGCCTCAAGGTTCAGTCGGTCGACGAAGGGCGCCTGTCGGTCGAGGGCGAGATCGATCTCGACGACCTGGCCATGGTCATGGTCGGCTCGGTGGCCGGCGGGCCGTAATCCACGAGGGCGACACGCGCTGAGGCGCCGGCGCACGCTCAGGACGGCACGGCGAGCGGCGCTCGCCGCTCGCGCCACCCGGCCAGACGCTCCATCTGCGCGGCCAGTCTGAACAGCGTCTCCTCGTCACCCGGCCTGCCCACGGCCTGAATGCCGAGCGGAAGCCCGTCGGCGGTCATATGTACAGGCAGGGCGATCGCCGGCTGCCCGCTGACGTTCTGGATGGCCGGCCAGTGGGTGAACCACAGGCTTCTGGCCATCAGCTTCCCGAAGAGCGCGTCGATCCTCAGGAGTCCTTCGAGCCTCAGGACGTCGAGCAGCTTGTCGAGCGTCTCGTCGATCCCCTGCGACTGCATCGCGCCTACCTTCAGCGGCGGATGGGCGATCACCGGCATCAGCACGGCATCGTGGGCCGCGGTGTCGGCGATCAGCCGGCGCGACAGCCCCTGCAGCCGCTCGAGGATCGCGTAGACCTCGCCGCCCGTGATCTGCTCGCCGAACCGGGCGACGATGCGCGTGCTGCGCTCCAGTTCGCCATACGGCTTGCGGCCGATCCGTTTGTGTTCGGCGCGCATGATGCCGGCAATGGATGCGCTGACGGCACGGCAGAAATCGGCCATGAAGGCGCGGTCGAGATAGGGAAGGTCGATCTCCTCGACGACATGTCCGGCCTCTCTCGCAAGCGCGATGGCCGCGTCGAGCGCCGCATGCGTCTCGGCCGAAACCTCGAGCCCGATCGGCGAACGCCGGAAGGCCGCGAGTCTCAGCGTGCCGGGCTCCCGCGCCGCGGCGGCGGCGAAGCTGCCGCGTGGACTGCGCGCCTCGAAGGGCGCAAGGAGGTCGGCCCCGTGGATGAGGTCGAGGATCGCGGCCGAATCCCGCACCGACCGCGTCACCACATGATCCGCGATGTAGCCGAACCACGAGTCCGAGACGATCGGCGTCTGCGGAACGCGCCCCCGCGACGGCTTCATGCCGACCAGGCCGGTGCACGCGGCCGGCACCCGGATCGAGCCACCGCCGTCGGTCGCATGGGCGGCGGGCACCACTCCTGCGGCCACCAGGGAAGCCGACCCGCCCGACGAGCCCCCCGACGTACGCTCGGAATTCCAGGGGTTGCGCGTGATGCCGAAGGCCACCGATTCCGTCATCAGAACCAGCCCCTGCTCCGGCATGGTCGAGGTCGCGATGGGGATGAAGCCGGCGTCGAGAAACCGCCGCGCGAGCACGGACTCCTGCTCGCCGACGCGCGCCGGCAGCCGGCTGCCGACATGGATCGGAAGCCCCTTCATCTCGATGCCGAGATCCTTGAAGGCGAAGGGCACCCCTGCGAAGGGCGCCGACTGGTCCACATCGAGCGCCATCGCGCGCGCCTTGTCGAAGAGCGGCTCGGCGATCGCGTTGATCTCGGGGTTGACCTTTTCGGCGCGCGCGATTGCCGCGTCGACCAGTTCACGCGGCTGGACGTCGCCCCGCCGCACATGCTCGGCCAGGCCCGTTGCATCCTCGCTCCACAGAAGCCGTTCGATCGACATGGTCCCCCCCGAAGACATGGTTCCGGCGCCCCAGCCGGCCGCCTGAACAAAGCCCAGGCCGGCCCGCGGCGCAAGACGAAGCGGGGCCGACGGCGCAGGGCAAAAATCAGACGCAGGGATAAAACACGACACGCGTGGCAATCAGCCTCGCGCCGCTCCTCCGGTAGCGTGGCGGAGCTTCAGCATGGCGACAACACCTGCAGCGGCGAGTGGTTTGTTTGGGAGGACGACCGTGAAGCTCCTGTTGACGTGCACAGCGGCGGCTACGCCACTTTGGCCGAGGTCGCGAATGCATGAACTCTACGACCGCTCGTCATGAAGGAAGATGACATCAGTCAGACATCGGCCATGTCGCCGGAGGAGTTCCGGGCCGTCGGGCTTCCGGAACGCGACATGTCCGATCGCAGCAGTCTTTAACCCGCACCGGCCTGCTGGCGGTGAATACCGAAAGGGAGGAGTGACAGCATGTTGAGACTTCTGACCACGACGGCGGCGCTCGCGATCATCGCGACCACCGCCATGGCCCAGGACACGATCAAGATCGGCCTGATGGCGCCCCAGGAAGGCGTCTTCACCGAGGGCGGCAATGATGGCATCCGCGGCTTCCGCCTGGCGCTGATGCAGCATGGCGGCGAGATCAACGGCAGAAAGATCGAATGGGTGCTCGGGCCGACCGACGCGACGCCGGACACGGCCGTCCGCATCGCGCGCAAGCTCATCGAGCAGGACGAGGTCGACTTCATCATCGGTCCGCTGTCCGGCTCGGAGGGGCTGGCGTTGCGCGACTACGCCAAGACGATCCCCGACAAGACCATCATCAATTCCGCTTCCGGCGCGCTCGAGACGACCTATGTCGACCCGGCCCCGAACTTCTTCCGCTACAATCTCGACGGCGCTCAGTGGGGCTACGGCCTCGGCAGCTACGTCATCAACGAGAAGGGCTGGAACCGGGTCGCCACGATCGCAGCCGACTATTCCTTCGGCTACACGAACTTCCTGGGTTTCGCGGTCGATTTCTGCTCGAACGGCGGCGAGATCGTGGAGCGCTTCTGGCTGCCTCTCGGCTCCGGCGACTTCGCCTCCATCATCGCCTCGTTGCCGGATGACGTGGACGCGATCTATCTCGGCGTCGGCGGCACGGACGCGATCAACTTCCTCAACCAGTACGAGCAGGCCGGCGGCGACACCAATCTGATCGGCGGAACCATCATGGTCGACCAGACGGTGCTGACGGCGCGTGGGCGGGCCAAGGAGGCGCTGGTCGGCACCCCGAGCTCGGGTGTGCAGGCGGACGACTGGGACGATCCGCGCTGGCAGGAATACGTCGCTGCCTATCAGGAGGCCTTCCCGGCCAACGAACGCTTCCCGACGCCGTCGCTCTTCGCCACCAACTACTACAACGCCACCAAGGCCGTGTTGCAGGCGCTCGACTCGATCAACGGCGAACTCGACGCCGACCAGGCCAACTTCCACCAGGCGCTGTCGGACGTGGTGCTCGAGGCTCCAAACGGCACGATCCGGCTCGACGAGAACCGTCAGGCGATCGGCTCGACCTTCATCACCGAAGTGATCGAGGGACCCGACGGCAACCTGATCAATACCTTCGTCGCCAAGGTCGATGATGTCGACCAGCGGCTCGGAATGTCGAAGGAACAATTCGACGCGATCGGTCTGCCGGGACGCGACACGCCGAATTGCGACGCACTGCGCGGCGGCTGACGCCCGCGCAGGCAGACGGGCCGGCGGTCTTCCGCCGGCCCTCCAGCGCGACCTGAGAAAACTGCGACAGGACGCCGGCGGCGGCCTGCGAACGGGGCGTCGCATGTCGCTCATCACCTATGTCACGCGCATTCATTTTGCCGAGAACGTTCTCGAGGACGCGCTCGAACACGAGCTGGACCTTCAGGGGGTCACCCGGCCGCTGATCGTCTGCGATCGCGGGCAGGAGGATAGCGGGCCACTCGGCCGCCTGCTCGCGGCAATCCCGAAGGAGAGTTCTCCCCGGCTCTTCGTGGCCCGCGACGGGGACGCCACGGAGAAGGATTGCGAAGCAGCCGCCGCGATCTGCCGCGAGCATGCCTGCGACGGCATCATCGGCTTCGGATCGGGAGCGGCGATCGACCTCGCCAAGTGCATAGCGGTCAGGGTCACCCATGAGGGACCGCTGAGGCCTTTTGCCGGCGTCGAGGGCGGGCAGATGCGCATCCGCGACGTCCTGCCGCCGCTGCTGGCAATCCCCACGACCGCCGGCGCGGGTGCCGAAGCCAGCAGCACGGCCGCCATCGTCATGGACGACGGTCCCAAGCTGACGCTCGTCAGTCCTTTCCTCGTGCCGCGCGTCGCGCTCTGCGACCCGACGCTGACGCTCGACCTGCCGGCGGATGCCACCGCCTCGAGCGGCATGGATGCGCTGACCCACTGCATCGAGACATTCATCGCCAGCGCCTTCAACCCGCCCGCCGATGGAATCGCGCTCGACGGCGTGCGCCGCATCGCAGCCAATCTGGAGCGCGCCGTGGAGGAGGGCGCCAACATCAAGGTGCGCCGCGAGATGATGGCCGCCGCGCTCAACGGGGCCCTCGCCCAGCAGAAGGGGCTCGGCGGGGTCCATGCGATGAGCCATGGCCTTGGCGCGCTCGGGTCTCCCGTCGTCCAGCATGGTGCGATCAATGCGGTGCTTCTGCCATACGCGCTGGAGTTCAATGCGCCTGCGGCCGCGCATCGCTACGCCGAGCTGCGCCGGGTCATGAACGTCAAGGGCCGCGTCGACCTGCCCGAGGCTGTTGCCCGCCTGCGCGAGCGGGTGGGATTGCCGGGTCGGCTTCGCGATATCGGGCTCGACCGTCGGGCCATTGCCCGCGCATCCACCCGTGCGGCCTGCGACTATACCAACCGCACCAATCCCCGCCGGGCCAGCGCCGACGACTATCGCAGCCTCATGCTGAAGGCCCTGTAGATGCGAATCAGGAGCCATGGGGAGCAGGAAGGCTTGCCTTGGTGGAAAGTCGGGTTAGACTGCCACCATACCGCAACGGCAAAGAATTGCGGCAAGGGAGGATCATGAGTAACGCGCTCGCCGTGCATCACGGGGCGTTTGGCCGTGTTGCGCTATACAATCTTAACCGCTCGATGGCCGTTCACGCCCATCGCGAGGGCCATCTGATATTTCATGTCCAGGGCCCCGCGAGCTCGATCCGGGTCGAGGACAAGTGCTATCCCCTGTCGCCCGGCAGCGCGATAGCCGTCAGCCCATGGCAGTCGCACAATTATCAGTGCGACGACCACAACGAATCCTCGCTCTTTCTCACGCTCTACATCAAGCCGATGTGGTTTCTCGAGGCGAGCCGCAGGGCGAGCTCGTCGCTGCGCTTCGGCCGCAACTCCATCGAGGTGACGGAATCGATCTGCCGGCTTGTCTACAGGATCTCGTCCACCATGCTGGAGGACGCGGAGGAGACGCATATTGCCGGCTATCTCTGCGAGCTGACGCAGGAGTGCTTCGACCAGACCTGGCAGTGGGTCGACGAGCGTGCGGCGGTCGTTCGTGCCGCGCCGACCATCCGCGACTTCCGCGTCCGCAATTCCATCCGGCTGATGCAGCAGCGCGTCAGCGAGAACGTCGTGCTCGACCAGATCGCCCGCGACGCGGGCCTCTCGCGCCCCCATTTCTACAAGCTCTTCCGCCAGCAGGTCGGCATCACGCCCAACATCTATCTGAACACGCTGCGCATGGAACATGCGATCACGCGGCTGACCACGGGCGCGGACGCGGTTGCCGACATCGGCTTCGATCTCGGCTTCTCCTCGCAGGCGAGCTTCACCCGCTTCTTCATCTGCAATGTCGGGATCGCGCCGAGCGACTACCGGCGCATCGTCCATCGCCCGCCCGTCCTGGCCAATTAGCGATCATCGGCGACGAGATGAGACTGTCGGGTATGTGCGCGTTCCGCGCCTCGGTTTAGGCTTCCGCCACGATCCGCCCCCCTTGCCGCCGGAGGCCGCCGAACGCGGCTTCCGTGCGCTGCCGCGGCGGGTCGCAACGAGGCGCGCGTCGGGAGGAACCGCATGAGCAGCTTCGCAAGGCGCAATCCCGGCTGGACCGTCGTCCTCGCCGTCCTTGCCGCCGTGTTGCTGTGGGTGATCGTGGCGCCGTGGCCGGAGGGCATGGAAGCCGTGCTCGGCCGCAAGCGCATCTTCCTCAATGCCGTCTTCAACGGCATCACCTTGGGTGCGCTGTATTTCCTGGTGGCGAGCGGCTTCACGCTGATCTTCGGGCTGATGAAGAACGTCAACCTCGCCCATGGCTCGCTGTACCTGCTCGGCGGCTATCTGGGCTTCGAGTTCGCCGAAGCGACCGGCTTCTGGCTCGGCTCCTTCGTCTTCGTGTTCATCGTCATCGGCCTCTGCGGCATCGTGCTGCAATATGTCGTCTTCCGCCGTATGGAGGGCGAGGACCTGCGCCAGACGCTGGTCACGATCGGCATCTCGGTCGTGCTCGCCGACCTGATGCTCTGGATGTGGGGCGGGCAGTCCTACCAGATACTCACGCCGGACTGGCTCACGGGCCCGACGACGCTGCCCATTATCGCCGGCGTGCGCGGCGAAGGCGAATACGTCTACCTGACCTATCCGATGGTGCGCATCGCGATCCTCGTCGCGTCGATCGCGCTCGGCGTCCTCATGTGGCTGGCGCTCAACAGGACGCGCATCGGAATGCTGATCCGCGCCGGCGTCGACGACCGCGACATGCTCGCCGCCTCGGGCGTGCGCATCCAGCTCGTTTTCGTTACGGTCTTCGCCTTCGGTGCCGGGCTGGCTGGCATCGCCGGCATCGTCGGCGGCACCTTCCAGTCGATCGCGCCGGGCGAGGACGTGCGCTTCCTCCTCGCCTCGCTCGTCGTCGTCATCGTTGGCGGGATGGGATCGATCCTGGGGGCCGCGCTCGGCGCGCTGCTGATCGGGCTCGCCGAACAACTGGGGTCGGTCTACGCGCCCACCTACTCGGTCGTCTTCACCTTCCTGATCATGGCCTTCGTGCTCGCCTTCCGCCCGCAGGGCCTCCTGGGGAGAGGCTGAGATGGCGGTCGCCGACAGCCCTTCAAACGCAATCGCGGGCACCGCGCCGCGCGAAGGCCGCAGCTGGATCGAGCAGATCCCGCTCGCCTACTGGGTCGTCGGCTTCATCATGCTCTTCATGCCGCTCGTCGCCAGCGGCTTCGTGCTCTACCAGATACTCGGATGGGCCTTCATCCTGGGCATGATCGCGCTCAGCCTGATGTTCCTCGCCGGCTATGGCGGCATGGTGAGCCTGATCCAGATGTCGGTCGCAGCACTCGCCGGCTACATGGTGGCGATCCTCGGCACGAGCGGCATCCAGACGATCAGCCTGCACTGGCCGTGGTGGCTCTACATCCCCGTCGCGATCATAATCGCCGCCTTCTTCGCGACCGTCGTCGGCGCGCTCGCCGTGCGCACCTCCGGCATATATACGATCATGATCACGCTCGCGATCGCCGCGGCCTTCTTCTATTTCACGCGCCAGAACTACACGATCTTCAACGGCTATTCGGGCTTCGCCAGCGTCGTGCCGCCCGCGCTCTTCGGCATCAATTGGCGCACGCCGGTGCCCTTCTACTATCTCAGCCTGTTCTGCGCCGCCGCGGCCTATCTGGCGGTCGTCTATGTCTCGCGGTCGCCCTTCGGCCTCGCGCTTCAAGGCATCAGGGACAATCCGCGCCGCATGTCCGCGCTCGGCTTCAACGTCTTCGCCCACCGGATCGCGGCCTACACCTTCGCGAGCGTCATCGCCGCCGTGGCCGGTATCCTGCTCGTCTGGCAGAACGCACAGATCTCGCCGGGCACCGCGGGTATCGGCGCCGTGATCGACATCCTGGTGATCGCGATCGTCGGCGGAGTCACGCGGCCGATCGGTCCGTTCATCGGCGCGCTAATCTATGTCGTCCTGCGCACCTTCTCGCCTGAGATCCTGGAGGGCTTTGCCCTCTCGGGAGAGCGGTTCAAGACGCTCATCGGCCTCGGGTTCCTTGCCGTTGTGTACTGGTCGCCGGACGGCGTGCTCGGCCTTTGGGACCGGCTGCGCGATCGCATGGCCCGGCGCGGCAACCCGCTCCTCGACGGGGGGCGCCGGCCATGAGCATGGTGGCCGAGCGCAGCGTCGCCGACAGGCTGGGCGCCACCGGCACGGGCAACGCGCTCGAGCTGCGCGGCGTGACGCGCATGTTCGGCGCGCTCGCCGCCCTCGTCGACGTCACTCTAAGCGTCAAGCCGGGCGAGCGGCGCGCCGTGCTGGGCTCCAACGGCGCCGGCAAGACCACGCTCTTCAACTGCGTGACCGGCGATTTCCTGCCGACCTCCGGCACAATCCGCCTGTTCGGCGAGGATGTGACCGTCTTCCCGCCGCACGAGCGCATCCGCAGGGGCCTGCGCCGCACCTACCAGATATCGCTGCTCTTCGGCGGGCTGAGCGTCATCGACAATGTCTATCTTGCCTGCCGCGGCGTCTCGCGCGGCCGCTTCTCGCTGATCAGGCCGGGCCGCAACGACGCCCTGATGCATTCGGCGCTGGAGCTGGTCGAGGCCGTCCATCTCGGTGACGCGCGAGAAACCAAGGTGGCCGAGCTCTCCCATGGGCAGCAGCGCCAGCTCGAGATCGCGCTGGCGCTCGCCGGCGCCCCGCGCTTCATCCTCTTCGACGAGCCGGCGGCGGGGCTTTCGCCCACCGAGCGCGCCGAACTCATCGAGATCCTCACCAACCTGCCGCGCCACATCGGCTACATCATCATCGAGCACGACATGGACGTGGCGCTGCGCGTCGCCGAGTCGGTGTCGATGATGCACAACGGGCGCATCTTCAAGGAAGGCCTGCCGAACGAGATCGAGAACGATCCGGAGGTGCAGCAGCTCTATCTGGGGGCGGGCCATGGCTGAGCGCAGGCGCGCCGGCCCCGCCGGTCTCGAGGTCCGCGATCTCAACGTCTACTACGGCGCCTCGCACGCGCTGCAGGGCGTCAACCTCAAGCTGGACAGCGGCGTGCTCTCCGTCGTCGGCCGCAACGGCATGGGCAAGACGACGCTCTGCAAGGCGATCATGGGGCTGGTGCCGATCGCCTCGGGCTCGATCAGCCTGCATGGCGAGCAGTTGGTCGGGCGCGGACCGGCGGAGATATCCAATCTCGGCGTCGGCTACGTGCCGCAGGGACGCCGGCTCTGGCGGTCGCTGACCGTCGACGAGCACCTGCGGATGGTCTCGGCCGGCCGCAAGGGCGCCTGGACCATCGACCGCATCTACTCGACCTTCCCGCGGCTCGGGGAGCGCAAGAACAATGGCGGCGGCCAGCTGTCGGGCGGCGAGCAGCAGATGCTGGCGATCTCGCGCGCGCTCCTCATCAACCCCCGCCTGCTCATCATGGACGAGCCGACCGAAGGCCTCGCGCCGGTGATCGTCGAGCAGGTCGAGGACATGCTGCTGCGGCTCGGCGAGGAGGGCGACATCGACGTCCTCGTCATCGAGCAGAACATCCATGTCGCAACGACCGTCGCCGACGAGGTCGGCATCATGGTCAACGGCCGCATCAACCGAACCGTCCCTTCGACGCGCCTGGCCAACGATCGGGAACTGCAGCAGCGGCTGCTCGGGGTCGGCCGCCATGCGGAGGGCGACGGGCACGAGGGACCGTCACGCCAGGCCGCCGATCGCCAGGAAGCCGCGCAGCCTTCTACCGCGCCCGGGCGCATCTACATGTCCAACCCGGTCGTCCCCAACCGCTGGACGAAGCCGGCGCCGGTGCGGCAGATCGAGCAGTCGGCCCGCATCCTGAGCGCGGGCATGCCGGCATCCGCCTCCGTTCAGGAGGAGTTGCGCCCGCTCTCCTCGGCACCGGGCGAGGCGGTGGTTCTGGTCGCCGGCACGCTCGACACCAAGGGTGCCGAGCTCCGCTTCATCCGCGACATCATCCGCGATGCCGGCGTGGCCGTGCGCCTCGTCGACCTCTCCACGACGGGACGCCACTCCGGTGCTGAGATCCCGGCACATCAGGTGGCCGCATTCCACCCGCGCGGGGCGAGCGGCGTCTTCGGCGGCGACCGCGGCGAGTCTGTTGCCGCCATGACCGTCGCCTTCGAACGCTGGATCAGGCGGCAGACCGGCATCGCCGGCGTCATCGGCGCGGGCGGATCGGGCGGCACGGCGATGGTCGCACCTGCCATGCGCTCGCTGCCGGTCGGCGTGCCGAAGCTCATCGTGTCGACCATCGCGGCGAGCGACGTCAGCCGCTATGTCGGCCCGTCGGACATCATGATGATGCATTCGGTGGCCGACGTTCAGGGCCTCAACACGATCACGCGCGCGGTGCTGGCCAACGGCGCCAACGCGATGGTCGGCATGGTGCGGGCGCGGCGGGAGGCAGCGGCCCGGAAGACTCCCGCCGGACAGTTGCCCGCCGTCGCCCTCACCATGTTCGGGGTCACCACGCAATGCGTCCAGCAGGCGACGGCAGCGCTCAAGGACGACTACGACTGCCTCGTCTTCCACGCCACCGGCATCGGCGGCCAGTCGATGGAGAACCTGGTCGACAGCGGTCTCGTCCAGGGCGTGATCGACGTGACCACGACGGAGGTCTGCGATCTCCTGATGGGGGGCAAGTTCCCGGCGACCGAAGACCGCTTCGGCGCCATCATCCGCCGCCGGATGCCCTATGTCGGCTCCTGCGGCGCGCTCGACATGGTCAATTTCGGACCACCTGAGACCGTACCCGAGAAGTATCGGGGCCGGCTCTTCTACCACCACAACCCGCAGGTGACGCTGATGCGCACCACGCCGGACGAGAACACGGCGATGGGCCGCTGGATCGGCGAGCGGCTGAATCGCATGGAGGCGCCGGTTCGGTTCTACCTGCCGGAGGGCGGCGTTTCGGCGCTCGACCGTGCGGGCCAGCCCTTCCACGATCCGGCCGCGGACGCCGCTCTGTTTGCGGCGCTCGAGGCCACTGTGCGCCAGACGACGTCGCGGCAGCTCATCCGCCTGCCGCACAACATCAACGATCCCGAATTCGCCGCCGAACTGGTGCGCTCCTTCCGCAGCCTGCATGGCGGCGGCCGGCCCCAGCGGCGGCAGGCGGCGAGGTGAGGATGCCGATCGAGCGGGCGAAGATACTGGAGAAGTTCCGCGCCATGATGGCGCGCGGCGAGCCGATCGTCGGCGGCGGCGCCGGCACCGGCCTGTCGGCCAAGTGCGAGGAGGCGGGCGGCATCGACCTCATCGTCATCTACAATTCGGGCCGCTACCGCATGGCCGGGCGCGGCTCGCTGGCGGGGCTGCTCGCCTATGGCGACGCCAACCAGATCGTCGTCGAGATGGCGCAGGAAGTGCTGCCGGTCGTCCGCCACACACCCGTTCTCGCCGGCGTCAACGCCACCGATCCGTTCCGCATCATGGACGTCTTCCTGGACGAGCTGAAGCGCATCGGCTTCTCCGGCGTCCAGAACTTCCCGACTGTCGGGATCATCGACGGCACATTCCGGAACAACCTGGAGGAGACCGGCATGGGCTACGGGTTGGAGGTCGACATGATCGCCAAGGCCCATGCCCGCGACATGCTGACGACGCCCTACGTCTTCAACGAGGGCGAAGCCGAGGCGATGGCCAAGGCCGGAGCCGACATCGTCGTCTGCCATCTCGGCCTCACCACCGGCGGCTCGATCGGTGCCGGTACGGCGCTCAGGCTCGAGGACTGCCCGGCGCTGGTCGACGCCTGGGCCGAGGCCGCGCTGAAGGTCCGCAAGGACGTGATCGTGCTGGTCCATGGCGGCCCGGTGGCGATGCCCGAGGATGCCGAGTTCATCCTGAGGAACGTGAAGAACTGCCACGGCTTCTACGGCGCCTCCTCGATGGAGCGGTTGCCGACGGAGGTGGCGATGACCGAGCAGACGCGCGCCTTCAAGCGCGTCCTGAACCAAGCGGGCCCGGCGCGGGTCCAAGAGACGCGCGCCTAAGGCGGGAGGGAGAACCATGACGGGGCAACTAATCGGCCAGCTCATCCTTTGGCTCATCCTGGCGGTCATCGTCATCGCCGTCATCTACTGGGTGATGACGTGGCTCTATCGGCGCTCGACCAAGGAGATCGCCTTCGTCCGGACTGGCTTCCTCGGCGAGAAGGTGGTCATCGACGGCGGCGCGTTCGTGTGGCCGATCGTCCACGACATCACGCCGGTCAACATGAACACCCTCCCGCTGCAGGTGGTGCGCGAGAAGGAGGACGCCCTCATCACGCGCGACCGCATGCGGGTCGATGTGGAGGCCGAGTTCTACGTGCGTGTCCGTCCTTCGCGGGAAGCCGTATCGATCGCCGCATCGACGCTCGGTCGCCGCACCCTCGAGGCGCAGAACCTGCACGCGCTTCTGGTCGGCAAGTTCGAATCGGCGATGCGCGCCGTCGCTGCCGAGATGACGATGGGCGAGATGCACGAGCAGCGCGGCGTCTATGTCGCGCGCGTCAAGGAGGCTGCGCAGGAGGACCTGAACAGGAACGGCCTGGAGCTCGAATCCGTGGCCATCATGGATATCGACCAGACGGGGCTCGAATACTTCAACCCCTCGAACCGCTTCGACGCCGAAGGTCTGACCGCGCTGATCCAGGACATCGAGGATCGCCGCAAGCTGCGCAACGACATCGAGCAGGACTCGATGATCCGCATCCGCACGAAGAACCTCGCCGCCGAGAAGGAGGCGCTGGAGATCGAGAGGGCGACCGAGGAAGCCCGCCTGCAGCAGGAACGCGACATCGAGTTCCGCCGCGCGCAGCAGCGGGCCGAGCTGGCCCGCGAGCGCGCCGAGCGCGACACCGAGGCCGAGAGCGCGCAGATCGTCGCCCGTGAAGCCATCGAGCGTGCCCGCATCTCCAACGAGCAGTCGATCCAGCAGAGCCGCATCGTCTCCGAGCGCGAGATCAGGCGGCTCGAGATCGAGCGCCAGAAGACCATTGACGCCGCCGAGATCACGACCCGCGAGGAGATCGAGAAGGCGCGTATCGCGCAGGAGCGCGCGATCAAGGAAGCGCGGATCGAGAACGAGCAGGAGACGCAGGCGCGCGAGATCGCACGTCAACGCACGGTCGAGGAGGCGGAGATCGCGGCCCGCGAGTCGACCGAGCGCGCCCGCATCGCGCAGGAGAAGGCCGTCACCGAGGCCCGCATCGCCCGCGACCTCGACACCCAGTCGCGCGAGATCGCCCGCCAGCGCGAGATCGAGCAGGCCGAGATCGCCGCGCGCGAATCGACCGAGAAGGCCCGCATCGCGCAGGAACTGGCGATCGCCGACGCCCGCATCGCCAACGAGGAGGAGATCCGGCGCCGCGAGATCGCGCGCACGCGGGCTGTCGAGGAAGCCGAGATCGCCGCCCGCGAGGCGACCGAGAAGCTGCGCATCCTGCAGGCCGCCGAGGTCAACGAGGAGCGCATCCAGACCGACCGCAAGATCCGCGCGCTGGAGATCGAGCGCCAGAAGGTGCTGGAGGAGGCAGAGATCGCGGCCCAGCAGGCGACCGAGGCTGCCCGCATCGCCCGCGAGAAGAAGATCGCCGCCGACCGCATTGCATCCGAGCAGGATACGCGCGAGCGCGAGATCGCGCGCAACCGCGCCGTCGACGAGGCCGACATCGCCGCGCGGGAGCGCATCGAGGCGGCCCGCATCGAGCAGGCCAAGAAGATCGATCTGGAGCGCATCGCGGCGGAGGTCGAGACGCGCAACCGCGACATCGAGCGCCGCCGCATCCTCGACGAGGCCCAGGTCGCGGCGGAGGAGGCGGTCGAGGCCGCCCGCATCGCCCAGAAGAAGGCGCTCGACGTCGAGCGCATCGCCGCTGAGCAGGACGTGCGCGAGCGCCAGATCAATCGCGACGAGACGGTCGAAGTGATCGACATCAAGCGCCGCGACGCCGTCGAGCGGCAGCGCATCCAGGTCGAGCTGTCGCTGGAGAAGGAGCGCATCGCCTCGCAGAAGGAGCGCGAGGTGTCCGATATCGGTCGCCGTCGCGAGGTCGAGGAGGCGGATCAGGAGCGCGTCATCGAGCTCGCCGCCAAGAAGGCCGAGCGCGCCGAGGCCGACGCCAAGGTGCGGCAGGCCGAGATCGCGGCCCAGCGCGACACCGAGACGGCGGACGTCGCACGCGAGCGTGCCCTGGAGGCGGCGCGGCTGGAACGCCGCCGCTCGCTCGAGCAGCTCGAGATCGCCCGCGTCCAGGCGCTGCGCGAGGCCGAGATCGCCTCGCGCGAGGAGATCGAGCGTGCCCGCATCGCCTCCGAGCGCGGGCTGGACGAGGCGCGCATCGGTCACGAGACCGAGCGGCGGCGTCTCGAAGTCGAGCGCGAGCGGAACGTCGAGACCGCGCAGATGGAGAAGGCGATCGACCTCTACCGGAAATCGCTCGAGGAATCGGCAGCCAAGGCCGAGGCCGACAACGCCCGGGCGCGCGCGGCCGAGGCCGAGGAGCGCATCAAGACGATGCGCGAGACCGAGGCCGCCAACAGGCGGCGCTCGATCGACGTGGTGCTGGCCGAGAAGGCGGCAGAGGAGGCCAAGATCGCCGCGAGCGCCGAGAAGGTGCGCCGCGCCGTCGAGGCAGAGGCCCAGAAGCTGCTCAACGAGGCCGAGAACGTGCTCTCCGATCCGGCCCGCCACTCGCTCTTCCGGCGCAAGCTGCTCGAGCATGTCGAGGGCATCGTTGCGGCCTCGGTCAAGCCGCTGGAGAAGATCCAGGACATCCGCATCATGCAGCTCGACGGCATCGGCGGCGGCAATGGCGGCGAGCGTGCCAACATGACCGACGAGGTCATCAACTCGGCGCTGCGCTACCGCGTGCAGGCCCCGCTGGTCGACAGCCTGCTCGCCGACATCGGTATCGAGGGCGGCAACCTGTCCAAGCAGGGCGGGCTGATCCGCGAGGCATCGGACCTGACGCGGATCGCCGGCGAAGTCGCCAAGCAGTCGCGGTCCGGCGAAGGAGGCGGATCGGGAGGAGGATCGTCCGGAAGCGGCTCGGGTGGCTCCGGCGGCACAAGCGGCGGTTCCCGCTCGCGGGCAAAGAAATAGGAGCCGCCGATGCCCCGCGTCTTCGTCTCCAGCGTCATCGACGCGCCGGCCGCCCGCGTCTGGGAGCGCGTGCGCGACTTCAACGGCCTGCCGCGCTGGCACCCGCGCATCCGCGAGAGCCGCATCGAGAACGGCGAGCCGGCCGACAAGGTCGGCTGCGTGCGCGACTTCAACCTGCAGAACGGCGACCGCATCCGCGAGCGGCTGCTGGGTCTGTCGGATTACGACATGTTCTGCACCTACTCCATTCTCGAGAGCCCGATGCCGATCACCGGCTATGTCGCGACCTTGCGGCTGACGCCGGTGACCGACGGCGACCGAACCTTCGCGGAGTGGACGGCGGAGTTCGAGTGCGAGGAGAACGCAGCTGACGATCTCGTCAACGGCATCGGCACCAACGTCTTCCAGGCCGGCTTCGACGCCCTCAAGCGGCATTTCGGGAGGTAGCGATGGTGGCGGCCACCGGTGTCCAACGCCATTGCTTGTCGGGAAGGCGCCCTACGTTGCCCCCCTCTGGCCTGCCGGCCATCTCCCCCACAGTGGGGGAGATGAGCAGTTTCGCGCGGGTCGCTCCGCCGGCAAGGTCGAAGACTGGCGAAGATCGGCTGGAGTTCCGATCTCCCCCCTTGTGGGGGAGATGGCCGGCAGGCCAGAGGGGGGCGCGAAGGATCGGGGCGTCTCATCTTGTTCGCCACATCACGGACGGTCCTCCATGGTGAAGATCGTCAAGTCGACCATCATGGAAGCGCCGGTGGAGGCCGTGTGGGAGGTCCTGCGCGACTTCAACGGACACGACCAGTGGCATCCGGCGGTGGCCGACAGCCATATCGAGCGCGGCTACTCCTCCGACAAGGTCGGGTGCGTGCGGCGCTTCCATTTGGCCGATGGCTCCGAGCTTCGCGAGCAACTCCTGACCCTGTCCGACATCGACATGGCCTTCACCTACTGCCTGCTCGACACGCCGATCCCGCTCTTGAACTACGTTGCCCATGTCAGGCTCGTGCCGGTGACCGACGGCGACATGACCTTCTGGCACTGGGAATCCCGCTTCGACACGCCCGCCGGCCGCGAGCGCGAGCTGGAGAAGCAGGTGGGCGAGCAGATCTACGAGGGCGGCTTTCGTGCCGTGCGCGAATTCATGGGGCTGACGCCCATGCCGAGGGGAGGGGCCTGATGCCCGTGAAGGTGGAAACCTACGACCGGCCGGAGGATGCGGCCCGCGCATTGGCGGGCAACCGCGCCGCGCGCTTCCTCGGCGGCGGGACGCTCGTCATGCGCGCGGCGAACGATGGCGAGCAGAGCTTTGACACGATCGTGCGCCTGCGCGACGGCTCCATGCGCGACATCCGCGCGGAGGGCGGTGGCGTGACCATCGGCGCCCGCGCCACGATGGCGATGGTGGCGGCGAGCCGCGAGACCGACTTCCTGGCGCCCGCGGCACGCGCGGTCGGCGGCCCGGCGATCCGCAACATGGCGACCGTCGGCGGCAACCTGTTCGCCTATGGCAACTATGGCGACTTCACCGTCGCGCTTCTGGCGCTCGGCGCGACCGTCAACTTCGTCGGCCAGGGCGGCAGCGGCATGCCGATCGACGACTTCCTGCGCGACCGCGAGCGCCATGCCGGCACGCTGGTGCAGTCGGTCAGCGTGCCGCGTCCGCGCGATTCCGGTGCCTTCCGCTTTCTCAAGGTAAGCCGGGTGAAGCCGAAGGGTGTCTCGGTCATGTCGCTCGCGGCGCTTCTGCCCCAGTCGGCCGGGCGCATCCAGGGCGCCCGCATCGCCTTCGGCGTCATGGGCCCCAAGCCCGTTCGCGCGGCAGGCGCCGAGCGTACGCTCGAGGGCCAGATGCTCGATGCCGCCGCAATCGACCGCGCGGCCGCGGCGGCACTCGAAGGGCTCGACCCGCCGACCGATGCGGTCGCATCCAGCTGGTACCGGCGCGAGGTCGCAGCTGTTCATCTGAAGCGCCTGCTCGGCGGGCAGGGGAGGCGCTGATGGCCCGGAAGCCGATCCAGTTCACGCTCAACGGCTCGGAGAAGGCCGTCTTCGTCGGCGAGGGCGAGAACCTCATCGACGTGCTGCGCCGCGGTGTGGGCGACCTGACGCCGAAATTCGGCTGCGGGCAGGGCACCTGCGGCACCTGCACCGTCCTGATCGACGGCGAGCCGCACTTGTCCTGCCTGACGCTCGCCGAGACGGTGGAGGGGCGCGCGGTCTCGACGGTCGCCGGCCTCGCCCGCGGTGCGGAGCTCCACCCGCTTCAGACCGCCTTCATGGAGCACTTTGCGGCCCAGTGCGGCTACTGCACGCCCGGCATGCTGATGGCCGCCAAGGCGCTGCTCGACCGCAACCCGAGCCCGACGCGCGAGGATGTGGTCGAGGCCATCTCCGGCAACATCTGCCGCTGCACGGGCTACGAGCCGATCATCGAAGCCATTCTCACCGCCGCCCGTTCGGGTGGCGCCAGACAATACGGGTGATGCCGTGATCGAATTCCGCAAGGAACTCTTCGCCGACGAGCGCGACGACAATCTGAACGAGATCGGCAAGCCGACGCAGCGCCAGGACGCGCTCGGCCACGTGACCGGACGCTCGCCCTACTATGACGACCATCTCTTCGACGGGCTGCTGCACATCAAGTGCGCCCGCAGCCCGCATCATCATGCCCGCATCCGGCGCATCGATACCGGCGAGGCCGAGCGCATGCCGGGCGTTGTGCGCGTCATCACCGGGCGCGACGTGCCCCACAACCTCAATACGCTGCTCAGCCTTCTCGATTTCGGCCTCGACGACGAGCCGATGCTGGCCGACAAGAAGGTCGCTTACAAGGGCGAGCCCGTCGCTGCCGTCATCGCCGAGAGCGAGCGTGCCGCGCTCGATGCGGTGGCCAGGATCCGGGTCGACTGGGAGGTGCTGCCGCACGTCCTCGACGTCGAGGAGGCGGTGGCGCCGGGCGCGCCGATCGTCAGCGAGACCTACCCCAAGAACCTCTTCGTCTATCACGATCAGTACGACCACCAGAAGCTGCGCTACGGCGACGTCGAGGCGGCTTTCCGCCAGGCCGACCACATCGTCGAGGGCCGCTACCAGATGTCGCCGATCGAGCACGCGCCGACCGAGCCGGCCGGCGCGATCGCGGCGCCGGAGACCAATGACCGCTTCGTCTGCTACACCTCGACCCAGGCGTTGTTCTTTTCACTCGGCACCGCCTCGAAGCTCCTGAGCGTCTCGTCCAACCGGCTGCACTTCATCGGCGGCACCGTCGGCGGCGGCTTCGGCGGCAAGGTCGATTCGATCCACGAGCCGATGGCGATCCTCGGCACGATGCTGACCGGCCGGCCCTGCAAGTTCGCCTTCAACCGCGAGGACGAGATGCAGTTCGGGCCGCCGCGCGGCGCCGAGCGCTGGTACCTCAAGGACGGCGTGACGAAGGACGGCCGCATCATTGCGAGGAGCTTCCGCGGCTATTTCGACGGCGGCGCCTATACGCGCCTGTCGAGCTACGCGGTCATCAAGTCGGTCGGTCACCTGCCGGGCCCCTACACGATCCCCAACGTCTATGCCGACGTCTACTGCGTCTACACGAACCGCACGCCTGCCACCGCGATGCGCGGCTTCGGCATCACCGGCGTCGACTTCGCCATCGAGGCGCATATGGACAAGGTGGCGCATACGGTCGGCATGGACCCGATCGAGCTGCGCATCCTCAACGCCTATCGCGACGGCGACATGAAGGCGCACAGGCGGCTCGCCAAGAACACCGCGCTGATCGAGTGCTGCCAGGTGGCGGCCGAGAAGGCCAAGTGGCAGATCAGCCGCGAGGCCCGCAACGAATCCTCGCTGCGCGGTGGCGGCGGCGAGCGCGGCCAGCTTCCCGCCCGCACAGCGACGGACAGTAAGGGCCGCGTGGAAGGCTTCCACTCCGGCAACTACGCCCGTAAGACGAAGAAGGGCCCCGAGCCGCGGCGCCAGCCGGAGCCGGCCTACGCATCTGCGGGCTACCAGCCGGACTACCAGCCGCCGCCCGCACGCGAGCAGCCGCGGCAGCCGGAGCCGGCGTCCTACACTCCGCCACCGCCGCCGGCCAACGAGCAGCGGCGCCAGCCGACGCGGTTCTCTTCCATCTCCGGCCTGAGGAGGCGCTGATGGCCCTGCATCGCGGACGCGGCTTCGCCGCCATCAACTATCCGATCGGCATGAATCTTGGAGGAGACCCCAGCCAGGCGCTGGTACACTCCAACCCCGACGGCAAGTTCATGGTGGCGCTCTCCTCCATCGACCTCGGCCAGGGCATGAAGTCTGTGACCCGCCAGATCGCGGCCGAGACGCTCGGCGTGCCGGTCGAGGACGTTTATGTCGACACGGCCGATTCCGACACCGGCCCGCACTGCATGGGTTCCTTCGCCTCGCGCGGCACGCATCGCGTCGGCAACGCCGTCATCCAGGCGGCGCAGGAGGCGCGCGCGGTGATGCTGGAGGCCGCGGCCGAGGAACTCGAGGTCGACCCGAAGGATCTCGTCACCGACGGCAAGGGCAACATCCACGTCAGGGGAGCGCCGTCCCGCTCGATCACCACCGGCGAGGCCTGCGGTGCGGCGCAGTTCAAGCAGGGCCGCACCGTCTCCGGCCGCGGCATCTTCCTCATCCCGCTGTCGGAGGTCGACGCCGACACCGGCGAGATGACCCCCGTCTCCTGCTTCGCGCATGCAGCGATGGTGGTCGATGTCGAGGTCGACGACGAGACCGGCGAGGTTCGCGTCACCGAGATGAACTCGGCCTATGAGCTCGGCCGCGCGCTCAACCCCAAGCTCGTCGAGCAGCAGCTTATCGGCGGCGCCTGGATGGGTATGAGCCACGCGCTGTGGGAGACGACCGAGCCCTACTACCCCGACCGCGGCAACGCGCCGACCGACTTCAACGAATACCTGATGCCGGGACCGGGCGACATCGCGCCCCACAATGTGGCGATCCTGGAACGGCCGGCACCGGACGGCCCATTCGGCGGCAAGGGGCCCGGCGAGATGTGCGCCAATCCCGTGCTGCCGGCCGTCGCCAACGCCGTCTTCAACGCCGTGGGCGTGCGCGTCGACGAACTGCCGATCACGCCGGAGAAGGTCCTGCGCGGCATCCGGGCCAATGGCGGCGCCAGGCCCCAGGGCCGGCGGAACTGATGGCGTCCTGAAGCGATGGCTCGCTACGTTGCCCCCCTCTGTCCTGCCGGACATCTCCCCCACAAGGGGGGAGATCGGCAGCTTCGCTCGTTTCGCCAGCCCGAGAGGACGACGATTGGCGAGAGCCGGGCGGGCGTCCAATCTCCCCCCTTGTGGGGGAGATGGCCGGCAGGCCAGAGGGGGGCGCGAAGGAGCGCCGCCCTGCGTGAATGCCGGAGGAGCGCCTCATGCCCATAAGGCGCTCCATCGTCGGCATCGACTCTCCCGAGAGGCTCGCGACCGCGCTGCGCGACGCGCAGTACATGGCGGGGGAGGATCTGGCGACGGCCGCCTATCTCGCGCTGGCGCTGGGCAAGCCGCTGCTGCTCGAAGGCGCGCCGGGCGTCGGAAAGACGGAGGGCGCCAAGGCGCTTGCCTCGATCCTGGGGCGACAGCTCGTCCGGCTGCAATGCTACGAGGGGATCGACTCGGCCCACGCTCTCTACGAGTGGAACTACCCGCGCCAGATGCTCGCCATCCGCCAGGCAGGCGACCAGTACGTCAACATCTACGGCGACGAGTTCCTTATCGCCCGGCCCATGCTGGAGGCGCTGCGCCACCCGCGCGACACGGTGCTGCTGATCGACGAGATCGACCGCGCCGACCACGAGTTCGAGGCCTTCCTGCTCGAGTTCCTGTCCGACTTCTCGATCTCGATCCCCGAGCGCGGCACGGTCCGCGCCGCCGAGCATCCGGTCGTGGTGCTGACGTCCAACCGCACGCGCGAGCTGCACGAGGCGCTGCGGCGCCGCTGCGTCTACCACTGGATCGACTATCCCCAGCCTGAACTCGAGGCGCAGATCGTCATGATGCGCGCGAGCCAGGTCGCGCGCGACACCGCCTACCGCGTGGTGGCGGCGGTCGGTGCGCTGCGGCGCGAGCCGCTCGCCAAGCCGCCGGGCGTGGCCGAGACCGTCGAATGGGCCGAGGCCGCGACGCTGCTCAACGAGCAGGGGGCACCGTGGCCCGCCGCCTTCCGCCGCGCGATCGGCGTCGCGCTCAAGGACCAGGACGACCTCGCATTCATGGAGCCGCGCCTCGACGACATGCTGCGGGGGATCGCGGCGTGATGACAGCTCCCTCGTATTACCCCCTCTCCGCCTCGCTTCGCTCGGCACCTCTCCCCCTTGAAGGGGGAGAGGATGGGTGCCCGTCATCGCTGCCGGCCTATCCTCTCCCTCACGAAGTGGGGGAGAGGTGTCGAGCGAAGCGAGGCGGAGAGGGGGATTTTTCCAATGGGAAAGGGGGTGTTCGATGAGCGAACCCCTTCCCCGCCCGCTTCTGCCGTTCGTCGAGTTCGCGACGCTCCTGCGCGCGAACGGCTTCACCGTGGCGCCCGATCAGACGCAGAATTTCGTCGCGGCCGTCGGCCTGCTCGGCCCGCGCTCCATCGCCGATGTCCATCGCGCGGCTATCGCCACGCTCGCGCCGCCACCCGAGCGGCGGCCCGAGTTCGACGCGCTCTTCCGCCTCCTCTTCCTCGGCCAGTCGGTTGCTGCGCCGGCAATGGGCGAGGCCGACGAGGAGGACGAGGTCGAGGCCTTCGACGACCGCGACGGCGGCGAGCCGCCGCCCGAGAGCGACGAGCTGGAGGAATCGGGCGGCGCCCCGACCGGCCAGGAGCGGCTGTTCGCACGTCACTTCGGATCGCTGTCGGAGAGCGAGACGCTCCGCCGCTTCCGCCGCACCGCGCCCGCCGCGCTGCCGCGCCGGAAGTCACGCCGGCTGATCGGCAGCAAGGAAGGGCGCCGCCTCGACATGCGCCGCACGCTGCGCGAGGCTGTTCGCCGCGACGGCGAGGTGGTGCGCCTGCCGGCGCTGGAAAGGCGTCGTCGCCGCCGCCGCGTGCTGCTCCTCGTCGATGTGTCCGGCTCGATGAAGGACCATACCGACGCCTATCTCCGCTTCGCGCACGCTCTGGCGCAGGCGACCGACCGGCTGGAAGTCTTCACGCTCGGCACGCGGCTGACGCGCGTCACGCGCGCCATGCGGCGCAGGAGCCGCGATCAGGCGCTGGCGCTCGCCTCGTCGCTGGTCGCCGACTGGGACGGCGGCACGCGGCTCGGAGACGCGCTTGCCGCCTTCCTGGCCGTACCGCGCTTTGCCGGCTTCGCGCGCGGCGCGCTGGTGGTCGTGCTCTCCGACGGTTTGGAGCGCGGCGACCACGCGGTCATGACCGCGTCGGTCGAGCGCCTGTCGCGGCTCGCCTGGGGCATGCTGTGGCTTTCACCGCTCGCCGGCGACGCGGGCTATGCTGCCGAGACGGAAGCGCTGAGGTCGGTCCTGCCCTTCATCGACCGCCTGGGCGACGGCTCCACCGCCGAACGGCTCTGCGCCGAGGTGCTGCAGTTCGAGAGGAAGGCCGCCTGATGAGGATCGTCGACGCCCACCACCACATCTGGCGCCAGGCCGACCTGCCCTGGCTCATCGGACCGAGCCAGCCGCGCATCTTCGGCGAGTACGATTCGATCAAGCGCGACTATCCGATCTCGGAGTTCCTCGATGACATCGCGGGCACGGGCGTCGAGAAGTCGGTCTACGTCCAGGCCAACTGGGCGCCCAACTGGTTCGCCGACGAGGCGGCGTGGGTGCAGCAGACGGCCGACGAGACCGGCTGGCCGCACGCCATCGTCGGCTATTGCGACATGATCTCTGGCGATCCCCGCCCCGCGCTCGACAAGCTCGCCAAATTTCCCCTGATGCGCGGCATCCGCCAGCAGTTCCACTGGCACGAGAACCCGCAATACCGCTTCGCGCGCTCCCCCGACGTCTGCCGCGACCCCGCCGTCCAGCGCAATGTCGGCTACCTGGCGGACTACGGCTTCTCCTTCGACCTCCAGGTCTTCGCCGGCCAGATGGACGGCGCCTGCGAACTCGCCGACGCCTGCCCGAACGTCACCTTCATCCTCCAGCACGCAGGCATGCTGGAGGATCTTTCAGATGACGGCCGCAGCTACTGGAAGCGCCAGATGAAAAAGCTGGCTCAGCGCGAGAACGTCTACTCGAAGCTGTCGGCCTTCGGCACCTTCATCCACAGGAACGACCGCGCGCATATCGAGCGCATCCTGCACGACACGGTTTCGATCTTCGGCGCAAGGCGCTGCCTGTTCGGGTCCAACTTCCCGATCGAGAAGATCTGGACCTCCTATGGCGAACTGATCGACGCCTTCCTCAAGTCGGCCGCCGACATGAGCGCTGCGAAGCAGAAGGCGATTTTCCACGACACGGCAACGAGGGTCTACCGGCTCTAGCCGGGACCGGGGGAAAGGGAGGAGAGGCAAGATGGCACTCGAGATCAAGGTGCTGGACTTCGGCGACATCGAGCTCGAATCGAGCTTCCTGGTGCTCGGCCGCAATTGCGGGCGCGTGGCGCGGGTCTACACCTACGGCTTCCTGATCCTGGGCGGCCAGTATCCGATCGTGGTCGACACCGGCTATCGCGACAACGCGATCATGGAGACGCTCGGCATGCGCGGCCTCCAGTTCCACGAGCAGATGATCGAGAACCAGCTCGCCCGCCACGGCGTGCGCATGAACGACGTGCGTTATGTCTGCCACACGCACCTGCACATCGACCATGCCGGCAAGGACGACCATTTCTCGATGAACACGACGGTGGTGATCAACCGCCGCGAGATGGAGTGCTCGGTCTCCGGCCTGATGCATCCGCAATATCCGAAGCCGGACATCATGCATCTGGTCGAGCGCCTGCATACGCCGGGCGCGTTGCGCTTCGAGGACCTGGAGCTATCCGGCCCCGTCGAGCTCATTCCCGGCGTCGTGCTCGAGGCGGCGAATGCCCACACCGACGGCTCGATGAACGTCCATGTCGAGACGGCGGAAGGCCGCGCCACGATCTGCGGCGACGTGATCTACGATATCCAGCACCAGATCGTGGAGCCGTTCCGCCAGATCCAGGCCAACGAGCCGCAGGTGACCGGCAACCATGTCGGCTCCAAGCGCGCGGAGAAGGCGGCGATCAAGAAGCTGCTCAACTCGTCGAAATTCCTGCTGCCCGTGCACGACAAGCCGGCAAAGGTCGAGAACGGCCAGATCGTCGGCCGCCTCGACATGGCGGTCCCGGGGCCGATCTCGCAGACGGTCCACCAGCGCAACTGGTTCCCGGTCTGACCGGGCGGGGAGGTAGGACGCCATGGCACACGAGGCGGTGCGGCCGGAATTCCGCAACCTGATCGACGAGCACGCGCCGGTCCGCCAGATCGGCTCGGGCTTCACCTTCACCGAGGGGCCGATCTGGCACCCGGTCGACCAGTACCTGCTCTTCTCCGACATGCCGGCCGACGTCCGCCGCCGCTGGGACAAGGCGGGCGTCCGCGAGGTCATGCGGCCCTCCAACAAGGGCAACGGCATGACCTACGATGCCGACCTCAACCTGATCGTCTGCGAGCACGCGACCTCGTCCGTGGCGCGGTTCCGGCCGGATGGCACGCGCGAGGTGCTGGTCACGCATTTCGAAGGCAAGGAGCTCAACAGCCCGAACGACACCTGCGTGCGCTCCGACGGCTCGATCTATTTCACCGATCCCTGGTACGGGCGCATGCCGCATTACGGCGTCGAGCGGCCGCGCCAGCTCGGCTGGCAGGGCGTCTTCCGCATCCGGCCGGGGCAGGTGGGGGGCGATCCGCAGCTTCTCGTCGACCGCTACATGTTCTCGCAGCCCAACGGGCTCTGCTTCTCGCCGGACGAGAAGCTCCTCTATGTCAACGATACCGAGCAGGCGAATATCCGCGTCTTCGACGTGGAGGCGGACGGGAGCCTCAGGAACGGCCGCGTCTTCGCCTCCGGTATCAAGGACACGCTGAAGCCCGGCGTGCCGGACGGGATGAAATGCGACGCTCAGGGCAATGTCTGGGTCACGGCTCCGGGCGGGCTGTGGGTCTACAGGCCGGACGGGCAGCTGATCGGCAAGGTGCCGATCCCCGAGCTTCCCGCCAACCTCCACTGGGGCGGACCGGACTGGCGGACGCTCTTCGTCGCGGCCTCGACCTCGGTCTACGCCGTCGACACGAAGGTCGGTCCGCGCAACGAGCCGTTCATGAGGGCAAGGCCTTCCGGCGCGTCGCAGCAGGGTGCCCGGCAGCAGGAGAGCGCCAGGCCAAGCGCTTCCGACGGCGGCCTCGCGCTCGATCCGTCGCGCTGCGCGCTCGTCATCCAGGACATGCAGAACGACGTGGTGATGGAGGGCGGCGCCTTCGCCTCGTCCGGCTCGCCGCAGCACTGCAAGGAGCAGAACGCGATCGAGAACATCCGCCGGCTGGCCGAGCGCTGCCGCGCGGTCGGCATCCCCATCATCCATGTCTGGTTCGAGGTCGACAATGGCGGCCGCGGCATGACGCTGAACGCCCCGCTCTTCGAGGGCGCGATGGAGGCGAACGCGCTCGTCAAGGGCAGCTGGGGCGCGCAGCCCGTTCCGGGGCTCGAGCCGAAATCAGGCGACCACGTCGTCTCCAAGATGCGCATGAGCGCCTGGGAAGGAACCAACCTCGAAACGATCCTCAAGGCCGAGGGGCGCGACATCATCATCGAGACCGGCGCCTGGACCAACATGTCGATCGAGCACACTGCCCGGACCGGCGCGGACAAGGGCTACATCATGATCATCCCGGAGGACGGGTGCTCGACGATGAACGCCGACTGGCACCGCGCTTCCGTGGACTATGCGATGCAGAACGTCGCCGCCGTCACGACGACGGAGGAGGTGCTGCGCGCGCTGGGATGAGAAACGCCATCTGGGCAATCGCCCCGCGCCTCTGCTAGGTTCGCCCCCGCTCGGTGGGAGGAGCCATGTCCGGATTGTTTCGCATCATGTCTGCGGTGCTGTTGTCGCTGGCGATCGCCGTCTCTGCCGGCCTGCCGGCGCAGGCGGCGGACGACCAATCGCGCGACGTGCTGCGCAACTGGTACCGGATGGTTCTCGAGCTGGTGCGCCACACGCCCACCTATTCGCCGCCGGTCGCCAGCCGCTCCTTTGCCTATCTCGGCGTCACCGCCTTCGAGGTCGCGGCGTCCGGCGATCCCGACCTGCGCTCGCTGTCGGGGCAGCTGAATGGCCTCAACCCCTTTCCCCAGCGCGAAGCGGGTGCAAGCTATGACGAGGCGGTGGTGATGCATGCCGCGCTGACCGCCGGCGTCGAGAGCTTCTTCGGCAACACCGGGCCGACGGGCCAGCGCGCCATGCGGGCGATGACTCGGATGCTGGACGAGCGGGTCGCGGCCGAGGTCCCGGCCGACATCCTCCTGCGCAGCCGCGCGTTCGGCGAGGCAATCGCGGCTCACGTGCTCGAATGGTCCGCAGGAGACGGCGGCGCGGTCGTCGAGAACATGGGCTTCCCGCTCGAATATGCGCTGGGCGGACAACCCGCGGACTGGGTGCCGACGAGCCTGATCGCGCAGCAGCAGGCACCGCTCCTTCCGGCCTGGGGCGCCAACCGCGCCTTCGCCATGCCGCACGGCGCGGCCTGCCCGCTGCCGGCGCCGCCGGCCTACAGTGAGGAGCCGGGCTCGGAATTCTACGCCGAGGCGCTCGAGGTCTACGAGACGGGCAGGGCGCTGACGCCGGAGCACAAGGCGATCGCCCGCTTCTGGTCCGACGATCCGATGCTGTCGCCCACCCCGCCCGGCCACTGGATCTCGATCGCCCTCCAGCTCCTGGAGAAGGAGGATGCCGATCTGGCCGACAGCGTCGACCTGCTGGCCAGGCTGGGCGTGACGCTTGCCGACGCCTTCATCGGCTGCTGGCACGCGAAATACGAGTTCGACCTCCTGAGGCCGGTCACCTACATCCGCCGCCATATCGACCCGCAGTGGCAGCCCTACCTGATCACGCCGCCTTTCCCGGAATATCCGAGCGGCCACAGCACGCAGTCCGGCGCCGCGGCGCTGGTCCTGGCGCAGGCATTCGGGGAATCCTACGCTTTCGAGGATGCCACCCATGTCGACGACGGACTGCCGGCGCGCTCTTATGCGAGCTTTGCCGCGGCGGCCGAGGAGGCGGCGCTGTCGCGGCTCTATGGCGGCATCCATTTCCGCGCCGCGATCCAGCGCGGGCTGGAGCAGGGGCTTTGCGTCGGCGCCTATGCGGCGGCGCTGGTGACCCGGAACTGAGCATGCCGCGCTTCCCGGCCGTCTCGCTCCTCCTTGGCCTCGTCGCTCTTCCGGCAACGGCGGAAGAAGGACCTCTCGTCCCCCGCTTCGTCGACGAGACGGCTGCGGCCGGCATCGACAGCGTCTATGAGGGCGAGTGGGAATACATGGTCGGCGGCGGCGTCGCGGTCTTCGACTGCGGCGGCGACGGCTTCCCGGACATGCTGATCGCCGGTGGCTCCGCCCCCGCCGCCTTCTACCGCAATGTTGGCGCGCAGGGCGGTCCGCTCCGCTTCGAGCGCCAGCAGAGCGGCCTCGAGCTGGACGCCGTCACCGGGGCCTATCCGCTCGACGTCGACGGCGACGGGATCGTCGACCTCGCGCTGCTGCGCGTGGGCGAGAACGTGCTCATGCGCGGGCTCGGCGGCTGCCGTTTCGAGCGCGCCAACGAGGCCTGGGGCTTCGACGGCGGTGACGGCTGGTCGACGGGCTTTTCCGCCACCTGGGAGGAGGGCGCGGACTGGCCGACGATCGCCATCGGCAACTATGTCGACCGCAACGAGCAGATGTTCCCATGGGGTTCCTGCACGGACAACTTCCTGCATCGTCCGGCAGGCAACAGCCGCCGTTTCGCCGCGCCGTTCCCGCTGACACCGAGTTACTGTCCGCTCTCGAACCTCTTCACCGACTGGGACCGCTCGGGCCGCCAGTCGCTGCGCGTCTCCAACGACCGCGAGTACTACAAGGGCGGGCAGGAGCAGCTCTGGAGGATCGTGCCGGGCGAGGCTCCGTCGCTCTACACCGCGGACGACGGCTGGCAGTTCCTGCGCATCTGGGGGATGGGCATCGCCGGCTACGACCTCGACGGCAACGGCTATCCCGAATATTTCCTTACCAGCATGGCGGACAACAAGCTGCAAAAGCTCAACCCGCAAGAGGGCGCTCCGCGGCCCGCCTATGCGGACATCGCTTTCGCCACGGGCGTGACCGCCCACCGCCCCTATGTCGGCGACGAGACGCGGCCGAGCACGGCCTGGCATGCCGAGTTCCAGGACGTGAACAATGACGGCCGGGTCGACCTTTTCGTCGCCAAGGGCAATGTCTGGGAGATGCCCGACTTCGCGATCGAGGACCCCAACAACCTCCTCCTCCAGCGGGAGGACGGCACCTTCATGGAGGCGGGGCACCTCGCCGGCGTGGCAAGCGTGCGCACGGGGCGGGGCGGCGCGCTCGCGGACTTCAATCTCGATGGGAACGTGGACCTCGTCGTCGTCAACCGCCACGCGCCGGCCGAGCTTTGGCGCAACATGGGCGAGGGCGCCGGCAACTGGCTGCAGCTGCGGCCGCTGCAAGACGGCGCCAACCGCGACGCAATCGGCGGCTGGCTGGAGGTCAGGCTCGGCGACCGCGTCCAGCGCCGCGAGATCACGGTCGGCGGCGGCCATGTCTCCGGCCAGCACGGCTGGTGGCATTTGGGGCTCGGCGGGGCGCAGGAGGCCGAGGTGCGGCTGATCTGGCCAGACGGCGAGGAAGGGGAATGGGAAACGCTTCCCGCCAACGCCTTCCACATATTGGAGAGGGGCAAGCCGGCTGCCTCATGGCAGCCCGAAGCAGCGCGCCGATAACCTATCCGCCTTCCGGCCGCCGGAGCACCACCCAGGCGGGGGCGTGGTCGCTGGCGCCCGGCTCTCCGCGCACGCTGCGGTCCACACCTGCATCGACGATGCGATCCTTGAGGTTGGGGCTGACGAGTAGGTGGTCGAGCCGCAGCCCCGCATCCCGCTCCCAGCGCTGCCGCATATAGTGCCAGAAGGTGTAGATGCGCTCGTCCGGGTGGAGGTAGCGCAGAGCGTCGGTCCAGCTCCGGCCGACAAGCCGCCGGAAGGCCGCGCGGCTCTCGGGCCGCACCAGCGCATCGTCGTCCCATGATTTCGTCGGGTAGATGTCGATCTCGGTCGGCGCGACGTTGAAGTCGCCGGCGAGCACCACCGGCGCGCCGGTCTGGCGCAGCTTCGTGGCATGCTGCGCGAGGCGCTTCAGCCACGCCAGCTTGTAGTCGAATTTCGGGCCTGGGGCGGGATTGCCGTTCGGGGCATAGATGGAGGCGATCAGCACGCCGCCGACGGCTGCCTCGATGTAGCGGCTCTGGCGGTCCGCCGGGTCGCCCGGAAGCGAGGTGCGCGTGACGACCGGCGCGCCGAGCCTGGACAATATGGCGACGCCGTTCCACGTCCGCTCGCCCTTCCAGACCGCCTCGTAGCCGGCCTCGGCGACGGCCGCCGCCGGGAATGCGCTGTCGGCCGCCTTCAGCTCCTGCAGGCAGGCGACGTCCGGCCGCGCCTCCTCCAGCCAGTCGAGCAGGTTCACGAGCCGCTTGTTGACGTTGTTGATGTTGAAGGTCGCGATCTTCATGGCGCCATGCGAGCCCGGCGCCGCCCCGGCGTCAACCGGTTGCGGGATTGACCCGCCGCCATGCGGGTGCTTTCTCGTGCCGTCCGATCGAGGGAGGCGAGACTGCGGCGATATTTCCTGGCCTTCAGCGACGCGCTGGACCGGGTCACGCGCGTCTTCTGCGTCGCCGCGTGCCTGTTGCTGGTCGCCACGGTGCTGGCCGTCGTCGTGCTGCGCTACGGCTTCGGCATGGGCTTCATCTGGCTGCAGGATCTCGCCGGCTACGCCTTCGCCGTTTTCCTCGCGCTCTCGGTGCCCGTCTGCCTGGCGCAGGGCGGCCATGTGCGCGTCGAGGTCGTGTCGGAGCGCATGCCGCCGGGCTATCTGTTCTGGGCCGATCTCGCGGCGCTCCTCTTCTTCCTGATCCCGGTCTTCGGACTAGCCGCCTGGGCCTACTGGCCCGACCTTCGCTACAGCTGGGCGATCCGCGAGGTTTCGGTGGAGACGGGCGGCCTGCCCGGCCTCTTCATCGTCAAGACGGCTCTGCCCGTCTTCGCGATCCTGATGATCGTCCAGGGGATCGCCTCCGTCCTGCGCGGCAGTGGCGAGCAAGGGAAGCCGTCCGCGTGATCCTGCAGGAAGTCTTCCTCCTCCTGATGTTCCTGGCGCTCTTTGCCGGCATACTGAGCGGCATCCCCGCCATGCTGGCTATCGCCGGCATGCCGCTGGTCGTCGCCGTCATCGGCAGCCTGTTCGGCGCCTTCAACCTCGGCTTCCTCAACTTCTTCCCGGCCCGCATCTGGGGCATCATGACCAACAGCCTGCTGATGGCGGTGCCGCTCTTCGTGCTGATGGGTGTGCTGCTGGAGCGGGCGCAACTCGCCGAGCGCATGCTCAAGGTGCTGGCGAGGCTGATGGGCGGCAGCCCGCGCGGCATGGGCCTGTCGGTGCTCCTCTTCAGCGCGATGATCGCCGCCGCGACCGGCATCATCGGCGCGACCATCGTTATGCTGGTGCTGGTCAGCCTGAAGCCGATGCTGGACTCCGGCGTGCCGGCGAGCCGCGCCAGCGGCCTGATCTGCGCCTCCGGCACGCTCGGCCAGATCATCCCGCCATCGATCCTTCTGGTGCTCCTCGGCGACCAGATCGGCAACACCTACATGGAGGCCCAGCAGCGGGCCGGCAACTTCGCGCCCTCGGCGGTGTCGGTCGGCGACCTCTTCGCCGGGGCGCTGGTGCCTGGTCTCGTGCTCGTCGCGCTCTACGGCGTCTACCTCGCCTTCGTGCTGCGGCCGGCGAAGGGCGCGGCGGTCGCTGCTCGCGAGCCCGTGCCGGTCGCCGATGTCGTCTTCACCTTCCTGCCGCCGATGCTCCTGATCCTGGCGGTGCTCGGCTCGATCCTCGCCGGCGTCGCGACCGCGACGGAAGCCGCCGGCCTCGGCGCGGTCGGCGCCCTCCTGATGGCGGCCTTCGTCGCCGAGAGGAGCCCCTTCCTGCGCGCCCTGCTCGTCGGTGCCGGCCTCGCCGCCTTCGCGCTGGTCGCGCTTCGCATGGCAGGCCTCGGCCGCGCCTCCTCCGGCAGCCTCGCCGGCATGGCCGCCATCCTCGCCGCCGTCCTCATCGCGGCGGGCGCCCTCGTCTCCGGCTGGCGCCTGTGGCGCAACCGCGTCCTCGGCGGCGCGCTGTCGGAGACGATGAAGATTTCCGGCATGGTCTTCGGCATCGTCGTCGCCGCCTCGCTGCTCGCCCTCGTCTTCCGCGGCTTCGGCGGCGACCGCATTGTCACAATGCTGCTCCAGTCCCTGCCGGGCGGCGAGTTCGGCGCGCTGATGATCGTGCTGCTGATCGTCTTCGTGCTCGGCTTCATCCTCGAGGCCGTCGAGATCATCTACATCGTCGTGCCGCTTCTCGGGCCCGCCATCCTCGGCGGCGACATCTCGCCCGTCTGGTTCGGCGTGCTGCTGGCGATGAACCTCCAGACCTCGTTCCTCACCCCGCCCTTCGGCTTCGCGCTCTTCTATTTCCGCTCGGTCGCGCCGCGCAGCATCTCGACAGGCGCGATCTATCGTGGCGTGATACCCTTCGTCATTCTTCAACTCGCGGCGCTCGCGCTGCTGATCGTCTTCCCCGACCTGGCGACCTGGTTGCCGGCGCGGATATTCGGATGAAACGGACACAGGAGGATCGTCCCTTGAAACGCAGAACATTCCTCGCCGGAGGCGCCGGCCTTGCCGCCGCCGGCACGCTCGCCGCGCCGGCGATCGCGCAGGGCAAGATCGAGTGGAACATCGCCTCGTCCTTTCCCAAGGCAGCACCCGGCGTCGGCACCAACGTCACCCGCTATGCCGAGCTCGTCTCGAAGATGTCGGACGGCCGCATGGAACTGACGGTCTACGGTGCCGGCGAGCTCGTGCCGCCCTTCTCCGTCGAGGACGCGGTCCAGCAGGGCAACGTGCCGGTCGGCCACGCCCCGCCCTACTACGCCGCGGGCAAGAACCCGGCGCTCCACTGGTACACGGGCGTGCCCTTCGGCATGACGTCCAACGAGCACTATGCCTGGCTGCGCTGGGGCGGCGGGCAGGAGATCTGGGACGGCATCTACGCCGAGCGCAACCTGAAGCCATTTTATTCCGGCAATTCGAACACGCAGTCCGGAGGGTGGTTCAAGAACCGCATCGAGAGCGTAGCGGACCTGCAGGGGCTCAACATGCGCATCGCCGGCCTCGGCGGCGAGATGCTGCGCAAGCTGGGCGTCAACGCCGTCCTCCTGCCGCCGACGGAAATCTTCCAGGCGCTGCAGTCGGGCGCCATCGATGCGGCCGAGTGGGTCGGCCCGATGCTCGACCAGGCCTTCGGCCTGCAGCGGATCACCAACATCTGCTACGTCCCCGCGCATGCCGAGCCTGGCGCCGCGGTGGCGGTCGTCTTCAACACCGACGCCTGGGCCGAGCTCCCGGCCGACCTCCAGGCGATCTGCGAGCATGCGGCCTCCGCCGCCGCGCTCGAGATGCACGCCCAGTTCGACTTCTTCAACGCCCAGTCGATGCAGGCGCTGAAGGACGAGGGCGTGGAGTTCCTCAACTTCCCCGAAGACGTCGTCGAGGCGATGCGCGGCGCCTGGGAGGAGGTGCGCGAGGAATTGCGCGGGCAGAGCGAGGACGTTGCGCGCGTGCTCGAGAGCTACGACGCCTATCTCGAGAAGGCCGTCGCCTACAGCGGCGCGATGACCGAGCCGCTGCTCGCCGACCGCCACTGACCGGGCCGCCCGGTCCTTAGCCGGCCACCTATTGCGCCCCCGCCTCGCCGGGGGCGTTTTCATATGGCCTGGGCCGCCGTGGAAGCCGGCAAATTCCCGATTGCCGAGCCCCGGAAGAAGTAGTTAAGTCAGGTCGCCTCGCGCACTTGTTTCTGGCTTCATGCGGCTGTCATGAGTCACCAGTAACCGCTTCGCAGGCGTCAATATCGGCGTCAAAATCGGAGACAAAAACAATGTTCAGGTACACAGGGCGGGTGCTTTCCGTGGCGACGGCTGCGCTCATGGCCACGACCGCGATCGGCGCGGCCACCGACCTCGCCGCGCTGGAGGAAGCGGCGAAGGCGGAAGGCATGCTGACGACGATCGCGCTGCCGCATGACTGGTGCGGCTATGGCGAGGTGATCGCGGGCTTCAAGGCGAAGTACCCCGAGATCACCGTCAATGAGCTCAACCCCGACGCCGGCTCGCAGGACGAGCTGGAGGCGATCAAGGCCAATCGCGACAATACCGGCCCGCAGGCGCCGGACGTGATCGACGTCGGCTTCGCCTTCGGCCCGGCGGCCAAGTCCGAAGGCCTGATCCAGCCCTACAAGGTGGCGACGTGGGATTCGATCCCCGACAACGTCAAGGACCCCGAGGGTTACTGGTACGGCGACTACTACGGCGTGCTCTCCTTCGCCGTGAATACCGACATCGTCGAGAACCCGCCGCGCGACTGGGCCGACCTGCTCGACCCGCAATACGCCAACAGCGTCGCGCTGGCCGGAGATCCGCGCGCGTCGAACCAGGCCATCCTGGGCGTCCAGGCGGCCGGCATCGGCATGGGCGCGGAGCCCGGCGCAGCCGCCGGCGAGCGTGGCCTCGAGTTCTTCGCCGAGCTCAACAGGGTCGGCAACTTCGTGCCGGTGATCGGCAAGTCGGGCACGCTCGCCCAGGGCGCGACGCCGATCATCGTCTGGTGGGACTACAACGCCCTGTCGGGCCGCGATGCGCTGAACGGCAACCCCCCGGTCGAGGTCATCGTGCCCGCCTCCGGCGTGATCGCCGGCGTCTACGTCCAGGCGATCAGCGCCTACGCGCCGCATCCGAATGCCGCCAAGCTGTGGATGGAGTATCTCTACTCGGACGAAGGCCAGCTCGGCTGGCTGAAGGGCTATTGCCATCCGATCCGCTTCAACGACCTCGTCGCCCGCGGCGTCGTCCCGCAGGAACTGCTCGATGCCCTGCCGCCGGCCGAAGCCTACGAGCAGGCGGTCTTCCCGACCCTCGAGCAGCAGGATGCCGCCAAGCAGGTGATCACCTCGAAGTGGGACAGCGTGGTGGGCGCCAACGTCCAGTAGAACGGGAGGATGGCCGGGCGGCGCTGCTGCCCGGCCCTCCGCCGGCGGAAACCTTTTCGATGTCACAGACCACAGCGATCGACGCTGCCGCACCCCGGGCGGCCGCCCCACGGCGCATGTCCTTCGCCTGGGTCGGCATCGTCCCCTTCGTTCTCTTCGCGCTGCTCTTCCTGATCCTGCCGACGCTGCACATCGTCATCGGCGCCTTCCAGACGCGCGAGGGCGGCTGGACGCTCCAGAACATCTGGAACCTGTTCACGCCGTCGATCATGTCGGCCTACTGGATCTCGATCCGCATCAGCGTCGCGTCGGCATTCTTCGGCTGCCTGATCGGCTTCCTGATGGCCGCCGCGGTGGTGCTGGGCGGGCTGCCGCGCTGGCTGCGCTCGCCGCTGATGACCTTCTCGGGCGTCGCCTCCAATTTCGCGGGCGTGCCGCTCGCCTTCGCCTTCCTCTCGACGCTCGGCCGGCTCGGCCTCGTCACCCTGATCCTGCGCGACTGGTTCGGCATCAACATCTACGCGATGGGCTTCAACCTCCTCTCCTTCTGGGGGCTGACCATCACCTATCTCTTCTTCCAGATCCCGCTGATGATCCTGATCGTCACGCCTGCGCTGGACGGGCTGAAGCGCGAGTGGCGCGAGGCGGCCGCCATACTTGGCGCCAGCGGCGCCCAGTACTGGCGGATGGTGGCACTGCCGATCCTGTGGCCGACACTGCTCGGCACCTTCGCGCTGCTCTTCGCCAACGCGTTCGGCGCGGTGGCGACGGCCTATGCGCTGACCGGCTCGTCGCTGTCGATCGTGCCGATCGTGCTCTTCGCGCAGATCCGCGGCGACGTCCTCCAGGACCCGCATCTCGGCTACGCGCTCGCCTTCGGCATGATCGTCGTCACCTGCGTTGCCAACACGCTCTACATCTGGATGCGCGCGCGCAGCGAGCGGTGGATGAAATGAGGCTCGACCGCTTCTGGAACTGGGTGATCCTCGTCCTCGGCGCGGCCTATTTCATCCTGCCGCTGATCGGAACGGTCGAGTTCTCGCTGCGCATGCGGCGCGGCGAGTACAGCCTCGACGCCTATTGGGCGGTGCTTGCCGATCCGCGCTTCCAGGAGACGTTCAGCTATTCGGTCGTGATGGCGCTGGCGACGATCGTCATGGGCGTGGTCCTCGTCGTGCCGACCGCCTACTGGGTAAGGCTCAAGCTGCCGCACTGGCGGCCCGTCATCGAATTCGTGACGCTCCTGCCGCTCGTGATCCCGGCGATCGTCATCGTGTTCGGCTATATCCGACTCTACAACACCTCGTCCTGGCTGCCGCTGACGGGCACGGCCCTGGGAACGAACCTCCTTCTGATGTTCGGCTACACGACGCTTGCGCTCCCCTACATGTATCGCGCGGTCGACACCGGGCTGCGGGCGATCGACGTGCGCACGCTGACCGAGGCGGCCGAGAGCCTCGGCGCCGGCTGGCTCACCATCATGACCCGCATCATCCTGCCCAACGTGCTGATCGCGGTCCTTTCCGGGGCGTTCCTCACCTTCGCGATCGTCATCGGCGAGTTCACCATGGCGGCGCTTCTGAATCGGCCGGCCTTCGGCCCGTTCATGCAGCTTCTCGGTGCCAACCGCGCCTACGAGCCGGCCGCGCTCGCTGTCGTCGCCTTCGCCATCACCTGGCTCTGCATGGGCCTGATCCAGCTCGTGACCCGTCTGTCCAAGGTCCACAACATCAGGCGCTGAGACATGTCCTTCCTGTCGATCGAGAACCTCCAGAAGGATTTCGGCCCGGTCCGGGTGGTGAAGGATTTTGCCCTCGATGTCGCACGCGGCGAGTTTGTTTCCTTCCTCGGACCGTCGGGCTGCGGCAAGACGACCGTGCTGCGCATGGTGGCGGGTTTCGAGGAGCCGACCGAGGGCCGCATCACCATCGGCGGCAAGGACGTGACGCGGCTGAAGCCCAACCAGCGCGACATCGGCATGGTCTTCCAGGCCTACGCGCTGTTCCCCAACATGACGGTGGCGCAGAATATCGGTTTCGGCCTGCGCGTCGCGCGCCGGCCGCGCGCCGAGATCGCCGCACGGGTCGCCGAGATGCTCGACCTCATCAAGCTGCCGCAATTCGCCGACCGCTACCCCTACCAGCTCTCCGGTGGCCAGCAGCAGCGCGTGGCGCTGGCCCGCGCGCTCGCGCCGCGACCCAAGCTCCTCCTTCTCGACGAGCCGCTGTCGGCGCTCGATGCCAAGGTGCGGGTGTCGCTGCGCGACGAGATCCGCAACATCCAGCGCGAGCTCGGCATCACTACGGTCTTCGTCACCCACGACCAGGAAGAGGCGCTGTCGATGTCCGACCGCATCGTGGTGATGAACGAGGGCCGCGCCGACCAGGTCGGCACGCCCTTCGAGATCTACAACCGGCCGACCACGTCCTTCGTCGCGACCTTCGTCGGGACGCTGAGCACGCTGTCCGGCCGGGTGACCGACCCCACCGCCGGCAACATCGAGATCGCCGGCCGCGAGATCCGCCTGCGCGAGCCGCTCGGGTCGCGCCGCAGCGGCGACAGGGTGGCGCTCGCGCTGAGGCCCGAAGCCGTCTCCCTTGGCTCCGACGTCGGGCGCAACACTACGCTGGAGGGGCAGATCCGGGAGGTCCACTTCCTCGGCTCGGTCATCCGCATCAAGGTCGCCGTCGGCGACGACCTCCTGTCGCTCGACACCTTCAACAAGCCGTCGACCCCGCCGCCCAGCGTCGGCGACCCGGCCACGATCAGCTTCGCCGCGGACGACCTTCTGGTGCTGCAGGGCTGAGTGGTTCTTCGGGTTTCCGCAGACGCGGTAAGCAACGGTTAGCTCTTCCCCTTAATCCGCCTGAAATGCCCGACATGCGATGACAGCCCCGATATTGTCGGGGGACGTCCATATGCTGCGCAAGTTCCTGCGCTCCGAGAGTGGCAACGTGGCACTGGCGAGCGCGGTCGTCCTGCCGACACTCCTGGCATCGATCGGCCTCTCGGTCGACATCAGCCATCTCCTCAACATGAAGACCCATCTTCAGAACGCGGCCGACGTCGCCGTGCTGGTCGCCTCCCGCGAGGGCACATCGCCTTCACAGCGCAACGCGCTCTTCCTCGACTATCTGCGCGCCAACATGGCCTCGGAGGGCGTATCGATCAGCGCTGCGGATATCGTCGTCGAGGAGGGCATCAACTTCCTGCGTGTCACCGGCCGTGCGACGGCGAATGTCGACCTCTACTTCATGCAGCATCTCGGCGTGAAGCAGGTCAGCGTCGAGGCGGTCGCCTTCCGCTCCGCCCACAGCATGGAGATCGCGCTCGTCCTCGACAATACGGGCTCCATGGGCGAGGCCGGTATCGCGGCGCTGAGGCGTGCCTCGCACGCGCTGGTCGACGCGGTGGAGCAGGGGAGGGCGCCCAACCAGGACGTCCGCATCGCGCTTGTGCCCTTTGTGACGGCGGTCAATATCCGCGGCGAAGGCTACAATCCCGCCTGGGTCGACCAGACCGGCCAGTCCCTCTACAACGGCTGGAACTTCATCGATGATGCCATGCGCCAGAGGCGCCTCAACGGCGAACGCCTCAGCACCCTGCCCGAAGGCTTCGGCAGCAACTCGACCGGGAGCGGCACTGGCGGCGGCCAGGCCTGCACCAACCTGGGCCAGGGCGAACCTGCCATCATCAAGCGCGAGCGCTGCCGCAAGTCGGACCTCTATCCGCATCATCTGCGGCTCTTTGAGCACTCCGGAACGACCTGGAGGGGTTGCGTCGAGGCGCGGCCGTATCCGTACAACTTCACCCTCGAGGCGCCGGACCCATCCCGCCCGGACACGCTCTTCGTACCCTATTTCGCTGCCGACGAGCCGGGTAATCGCCGCACCGACAACGGCGGCAACGACGCGAACAACTACAACAATTCCTGGCTCGACGACGAGGTCAGCGGGACGGAGGCGGAGCGGCAGCGCTCGACCCTGAAATATGTGGATCCCACCCCCTCGGTCATGCGCGTCCATGAGGTGGCTCCGCTCACGCTCGGGCCCAACCGCGCCTGCCCGACGCCGATCGTGCCGTTGACGGCGACGCTGTCCAAGGTGCGCACCGCGATCGACGCCATGCGCCACTGGAACGGCTCCGGCACCAACATCGCCGAGGGGCTCGCCTGGGGCTGGCGTGTCCTGTCGCCGCAGGCACCCTATACGGAAGCCGGCGCATTCGATCCGACCGAGCGGCAGAAATACATGATCCTCATGACCGACGGCCGCAACGTGTCGTACGGCGCGCGCAACACGATGAACCGCTCCGACTACGGCGCCTACAACTTCCTCGGCACCGGCCGCATCAACAACACGACCGACCAGGGCGTCGCGGAAACGACGCTCAACGGCTGGACGCTCGACATGTGCCGGGAGATGAAGGCGCAGGGGATCGAGATCTACACCGTCATCTACAACGAGACGGCGCCCTCGGTGCACAACCTCTTCCGCTCCTGCGCGACGCGGCCCGAGAACTTCTACATGACGAGCAATACGTCCGCGCTGCAGACCGCGTTCGCCAACATCGGACGGCAGCTTTCCAAGCTGAGGCTTACCCAGTAGCCGCTGGTTCGGCGGCGTCTGTGCCGCCGAAGCTGGCCCGGTAGAGCGCCTCGACATCCTCGCGCCGGCAGAGCTCCGTGCCAGGGGTGAGCACGGCCGCCGCGCCGGCCGCCACGCCGAGTTCCGCGGCCGATCTCACGTCCCAGCCGCGGGCTAGAGCCCAGACCATCGCGCCCAGGAAACTGTCGCCGGCGCCGACGGCCGACCGCGCCTTCACCTTCGGCGAGCTGAGCCGATGAACCCCCTCGCGGGTTGCGACGAGCGCCCCTTGCGCCCCGAGCGTCACCGCCACGCATTCCGCGCCGCCGCGCTCCACGATCCCGCAGGCCACGTCACGCGTGCCGTCCTCGTCCAGTTCGCGACCGGCGAGCTGCTCGAGCTCGCCGTGACTGGGCTTGACCAGGAAGACGCCGCCGCTCTCGAGCGTCGCGGCCAGCGCCTTGCCCGACGTATCGAGAACGAATCTTGCGCCGCGTGCCGCGGCCTGCCGCGCCAGGCGGGCGAGCAGGTCACCCGGGGCGCCGGACGGAAGGCTCCCGCTCGCAACCACAAATCCGGCGGTCGACGCGCCGGCGATCTCGACGCAGCGCTCGTACTCGTCGGCTCGGATTTCGGGGCCAGCCGGGACGAACCGGTAGTCCAGCCCGCTGCCGCGCTCGTGGACGGAATAGGACACGCGCGTCTCGCCTGCGATCGGCACCATCCGCCGACCTATGCCGTGCTTGTCTAGGAGCGCGTCCAGCCATCTGCCCGTGGCCCCGCCGCCGAGGAACAGCGCTTCCGCCTCGCCGCCCAGCATCGCGACGACGCGCGCGACGTTGATCCCGCCGCCGCCGGGGTCGGCGCGATCCCCTTCCGTGCGCATCTTGCGCACCGGCCTGACCACGTCGACCTCGCCGAAGAGGTCGACGGTCGGATTGAGGGTCACGGTCAGGATCGCGTTCATCGTTCGTCTTTCATGTCGGCTCCGCGCTCAAGCTAGGCGCGGCCGAGCGACCTTCAACCGCATCCCGACGGGGCGTCAGGCTGCCGCACCTGCGAGGGTGGACAATCCCGGCTCATGAGGCAAGATGACCTTGGGACAGGCGGCACGGAGATGGTCATGGAATTCGACCCGGTCCTTCTGGCGCGGATACAGTTCGCCTTCACCGTCTCCTTCCACATCATCTTTCCCGCCTTCACGATCGGTCTCTCCGCCTTCATCACCGTGCTTCTGCTGCTCTGGCACTGGTCGGGAGCCGAGAAGTTCCGGATGCTGGCCCGCTTCTGGACCAAGATCTTCGCCGTCTCGTTCGCGATGGGCGTCGTCTCCGGCATCGTGCTCAGCTACCAGTTCGGCACCAATTGGAGCCGCTTCTCCGAGTTCAGCGGCAACGTCATCGGCCCGCTGATCGGCTACGAGGTGCTGACCGCGTTCTACCTCGAAGCGACCTTCCTCGGCATCATGCTGTTCGGCTGGAACCGGTTCCCGCCCTGGCTGGTCACGCTCGCGGCGGGGCTTGTCGCGGCCGGCACCGCGATGAGCGCGTTCTGGATACTGGCCGCCAACAGCTGGATGCACACCCCGGCCGGGCACGAGGTGCGCGACGGGGTCGCCTATCCGCTCGACTGGCTGGCCATCATCTTCAATCCGAGCTTCCCCTACCGCTTCGCCCACATGCTCAACGCCGCCTACCTCACGACCGCCGTCGTCGTGCTGGCCGTCGGCGCCCGCTACCTGCTGGCCGGGCGGCACGTGGAGGAGAGCCGCACCATGCTGCGCATGGCGGTCGGCATGATCGCCGTGTCGGCACCGCTGCAGCTCATGATCGGGGACCTGCATGGCCTCAACACGTTCGAGCACCAGCCGGTCAAGCTGGCGGCGATGGAGGGCGTCTGGCGCGAGGCCGATTCCGGCCCGCTCGTCCTGTTCGGCATCCCCGACGAGACGGCGCGCAGGAACCATTTCGAGGTCGCCATCCCGCAGGTCGGATCGCTGATCCTGACCCACACATGGGATGGCACCTATCGCGGACTGGAGGACTTCCCGGAGGACGAGTGGCCGCCGGTCGCCAATGTCTTCTTCGCCTTCCGGATCATGGTCGGCATCGGCCTTCTGTTGATCGCCGTCGGCTTCTGGGGCCTGTTCCTGTGGTGGCGCCGGCGGCTTTTCGACAGTCGCTTCTTCCTGCGCTCGACCGCCCACATGTGGCCGCTCGGCTTCATCGCCATCCTCGCCGGATGGTTCGTCACGGAGCAGGGCCGCCAGCCATGGGTCGTGCACGGGCTGATGCGCACGGCGGACGCCGTCTCGCCCGTGCCGGGCGCGAGCGTCGCCAGCACGCTGGTGCTCTTCGTCTTCATCTACGGCATCGTCTTCTCGATGGGCGTCTACTACATCAACCGGCTCATCAATGCCGGTCCGAAGGGCGAGGCGACGGACACGCCCGCCGGCCTGCCCAACAGGCCGCTGTCGGCCGCCGAGCAGGCGACGCGCGAGGCGCTTGGACGGCACCCGGGACAGGGACCGGGCGAGCCGCTGGTGGAGCAGCAGCGATGAGCGGCATGGAGTGGTACCTTCCCGTCATCTGGGCCGCCCTGATCGGCACCGCCGTCGCCATGTACGTCATCCTCGACGGCTTCGACCTCGGTATCGGCATCCTCTTCCCGCTCACGCGGAAGGAGGAGAACCGCGACGTGATGATGAACTCCGTCGCGCCCTTCTGGGACGGCAACGAGACCTGGCTGGTGCTGGGCGGCGGCGGCCTGTGGGTCGCCTTCCCGCAGGCCTACGCGGTCATCATGCCGGCCTTCTACCTTCCGGTCATCGGCATGCTGCTCGCCCTCGTCTTCCGCGGCGTCTCGTTCGAGTTCCGCTGGGTGGCGAAGCCGAGCCACCGCGTCTGGGACATCGCCTTCTCCGGCGGGTCGATCGTCGCCGCCTTCCTCCAGGGCGTGATCCTCGGAGGCCTGCTGCAGGGCGTCGAAGTGGTGGACGGGCAATATGCAGGCGGCGCCTTCGACTGGCTGACGCCCTTCTCGCTCTTCGTCGGACTGGCGGTCGTGGCCGGCTACGGGCTGCTCGGCGCGACCTGGCTCGTCATGCGCACGACCGGCGCGTCGCGCGATCTCGGTCGGCGGTGGGCGCCGGTGCTGCTCGTCCTCGTGCTCGGCGCCATGGCGATCATCAGCCTCTGGACGCCGCTCGCGGTCGACCGCATCGCCGAGCGCTGGTTCAGCCTGCCGAACCTCTACTTCCTGTGGCCGATCCCGCTCGTTACGGCGCTCCTGGGCTACGGCGTCTGGCGCTGGCTGGAGCACGACCGCGACATCCTGCCCTTCGTCGGGTCGATCGGCCTCTTCATGCTCGGCTATCTCGGCCTGGTGATCTCAACCGTGCCCTATCTCGTGCCGCCGCACCTCACCTTCTGGGACACGGCCGCGGCACCTTCCTCGCAGATATTCCTCCTGATCGGCACCGTCTTCCTGCTGCCGCTGGTGCTCGCCTATACCGCCTTCGTGTACTGGATGTTCCGGGGCAAGATACGCCCCGGAGAAGGCTACCATTGAGGGGATTTGCATGAGAGGCACGGACGGCGCGCCGGACGCCGCGCGGCTCGCCCGCATGATCGCCCAGGGTGCGGGCACCGAGCCCGCCGACCTGGTGCTGAAGGGGGCGCGCTTCTTCGACCTCGTCACGGGCGAGATCGTCGCCTCCGACGTCGCGATCTCAGGCGACCGGATCGTCGGCACCCGAGCCAGCTATGAAGGCCGGCGCGAGATCGACGTCTCGGGCGGCATCGTCGTTCCCGGCTTCATCGACACGCATCTCCACATCGAATCCTCGCTCGTCACGCCGCACGAGTTCGACCGCTGCGTCCTGCCGCGCGGCGTCACCACCGCGATCTGCGACCCGCACGAGATCGCCAATGTGCTGGGCGCCGAGGGCATCCGCTTCTTCCTCGACAGCGCGTCCGAGACGGTGATGGACATCCGCGTCCAGCTTTCGAGCTGCGTGCCTGCGACCGAGATGGAGACGGCGGGCGCCCGCCTCGACATCGGCGATCTCCTCCCCTTCGCCGAGCATCCGAAGGTGATCGGGCTTGCCGAGTTCATGAACTTTCCCGGCGTGCTGGGCGGCGATCCGGCCTGCCTCGCAAAGCTCGAAGCCTTTCAGGGCCGCCATATCGACGGCCATGCGCCGCTGCTGCGCGGGCAGGGGCTCAACGGCTATCTGGCGGCCGGCATCTCGACCGACCATGAGACCACGACCGCCGACGAGGCGCTGGAGAAGCTCGGCAAGGGCATGCGCATCCTGGTGCGCGAGGGCTCGGTATCGAAGGACCTTGCCGCGCTCATCCCCATCATCACCGAGCGCCACTCCCCCTTCATCGCGCTCTGCACCGACGACCGCAATCCGCTCGACATCGCCGAGCACGGGCATCTCGACCACATGATCCGCACCGCTATCGCGGCCGGGGTCGAGCCGCTCGCCATCTACCGGGCCGCGAGCGTGTCGGCTGCCCGCATCTTCGGCTTCCAGGATCGCGGTCTGGTGGCGCCGGGGCAGCGCGCCGACCTCGTCGTGCTCGACAGCCTGGAAGGCTGCCGCGCCCATATGGTGCTGTCGGCCGGACGCGTGGTCGCCGACGATCTGTTCGCCGCCCGCCGCAGCGTCGCGCCGATCGGCCGCGCGAGCGTGAAGGCGCCGGTGGTCTCGGCCGGAGATTTCGCCGTGCGCAGGAACAGCGGCACGACGCACGTGATCGGGGTCGTGCCCGGCCGGATCATCACCGAGCACCTGCAGATGGAGCTTCCCGTCGCCGGCGGGGAGGTCAGCATCGATCTCGACCACGACGTGATCAAGGTCGCCGTGGTCGAGCGACACGGCCGGAACGGCAACATCGCGGTCGGCTTCGTCCACGGCTTCGGCCTCAGGCGCGGCGCCATCGCCTCGACTGTCGGCCACGACAGCCACAACATCTGCTGTGTCGGCGTCGACGATGCCGACATGGCGCTCGCCGTCAACCGGCTGGGCGAGATCGAGGGCGGCTTCGTGGTGGTGGCGGAGGGGGAGGTGAAGGGCGAGCTCGCGCTTCCCGTCGCGGGCCTGATGAGCCTCGAGCCCTACGAGCGCGTTCGCGACGACCTCACCGCGCTTCGGGCGCAGGCACTGGCGCTCGGCTCCAGGCTGGAAGAACCCTTCCTGCAGATCGCCTTCCTGCCGCTGCCCGTCATCCCGCATCTCAAGATCACCGACCGCGGCATGTTCGACGTCGACCGCTTCGCCTTCGTCGATCAGGATTGAGCCGGCGGCCCCCAGGGCTGCGCCTCGGCGCCCACGAGGTCGGCGCGTGTCTCGGCGATGATGCGCTGCTCGTCCTTGCGCATGATGGGGTCGGTATCAGGATCGAACAGCGGGTCGAGCGCCCGGATTCGGCTGTCGATCGGCGGGTGCGTGCCGTAGAGATTGGAGAGCGCCGACGTCGCCCCCGCGAAGAACATGTGCCGCGCCTCCTCCGCATGCGCGTTCTCGATCCGGCTGCCCGCGGCCGTGGCCCGGATCTTCTTGAGCGCATTGGCGAGGCCCGTCGGGTCGCGCGTGAACTGGACGCCGGTCGCGTCCGCCAGGTATTCGCGCCGCCGCGACACCGCACCCTGCAGGATGCGTCCGCCGAGCACGCCGAGCGAGCCGAGCACGAGCAGCGCCAGGCCGATGATCAGGATGGCGCCCGCGCCCTTGTTGTTGCGGCCGCCCCTGCGGCCGGCGCCGGAGCGCAGGATGATCCGCCCCACGACCGAGAGCGCGACCAGCCCGAAGACCATGCCCATCAGGCGGACGTTCAGCCGCGTGTCGTAATTGCCGATATGCGCCATCTCGTGGCCGACGACGCCGGCGAGCTCCTCGCGGTTGAGCTTCTCGAGCGACCCTTGCGTCACCGCGACCACCGCCTGCTGCGGCGAGCCACCGGCCGCGAAGGCGTTGATCCCCGTCTCGTTGGGGATGACGAACGCGCGTGGCCTCGGCAGCCCGGCGGCGATCGCCATTTCTTCCACGATGTTGACGAAACGCCGCTGGAACGGGTCCCTGGTGAACTCATCAACCTCCACGGCGCCGAGCGAAGTAGCCACCTTGGCCCCGTCGGAGCCGAGGCTCACGACCTTGAAGAGCGCGATCGCGCCGATGACGGCCGCAAAGATCACGCCGAACACCGTCGACATGCCCCAATCGAGCCGCGTAACGTCGAGCCCGCCCGGCTCCTCGCCGCCGAGGACCAGCGCCAGCAGCGCGCCGATGATCGCGCTGATGATCACCACCATGACGACGAAGAGGACGACGAGCACCGCCGTCAGGCGCCGCGAGCGCTCCTGCTGTTCCCGGAAGTTGAAGACAGCCATCTCTCGCCCCCGGACGGGACTAGAAGGAGACGTTCGGTGCCTGCTGGATCGCCTCGCGATCGTCGAAATCGAGCATGCCGACCTCGCGGAAGCCGAAGGCGCCCGCGATGAAGTTGGACGGGACGCTCTGCACCGCGTTGTTGTAGTTCATGCCGGCGTCGTTATAGGCCTGCCGCGCATAGGCGACGCGGTTCTCGGTCGAGGTCAGCTCTTCCTGGAACTGCATGAAGTTCTGGTTCGCCTTGAGGTCGGGATAGGCCTCCGACAGCGCAAACAGCCGGCCGAGCATCCCGCCAAGAACGCCCTCGGCCTGTCCGAGCTTCGCCATCGCCTGCGGGTCGCCGATCGCGTTGCCGACCTGCTGGCGGATCTGCTCGGCCTGGTTGCGGGCCTGCACCACGGCCTCCAGCGTCTCGCGCTCGTGGCGGGCATAGCCCTTCACGGTTTCGACCAGGCGCGGGATCAGGTCGTGCCGGCGCTTCAGCTGCACGTCGATCTGCGCGAACGCGTTGACATAGGCGTTCTTCAGCCGGACCAGCCGGTTGTAGAGCACGACGCTGAAGCCGGCGATCGCTGCCAGGATGACGAGGACGATGATGAGTTCCACTTGTGCCTCCGCCGGTATGGCTCAGGGTGGCGCGGCGGAGGCCGCGCCCGGCGCCAAGTAATCATGGCGGAAATAGCGCGTCCAGCGCGGATTGCGCTGCGTCAGGTCAGCCGATCTCGCCGACCGGCTCGACGAGCAGCGGCGCCCGGTGGAGATAGCGCGTCGCCCGGCGCTTGGCCTCGATGTCCTCCCAGACCCGTCCGACCTGCTCGGCATCGAGGCCGGTCGCGGCACCCACCGTCGCCGCGTCGATGCCGTTGTTGAGGCCGTAGAGGCAGAGATCCATCCGCTCGTGCGGCAAGGCGAAGTAGAACTCGTCCTGCGTCTGCGCGAGCGACCAGGTGTCGGTCGTCGGCGGCCGGGCCACGATGTCGGCCGGGACGCCGAGATGGGCCGCGAGCGTATAGACCTGCGTCTTGTAGAGATGCGCGATCGGCTTCACGTCGGCGGCGCCGTCGCCGTTCTTGACGAAGAAACCCTGGTCGTATTCGAGCCGGTTCGGCGTGCCGATGACGGCGTGGTTGAGGCGGTCGGCGTGATAGTACTCGATCTGCTTGCGCGTGCGCTGCTTCATGTTGGTGGCAGCGACGATGCCGAGATAGGCGGCGGCAGGCAGCCGCACCTTGCGGCGCTCACCTCCCGGCGACTGCACGACGAGCGACGAGATCGCGAAGCCCTCGCGCTCCAGCGGGCTCGCCAGAACCATCTTGCAGCCCCAGCCGGGGCCGAACTCGGGCACGACGCTGCGGATGTGCTCGTCGCGGCGGCGATAGCAGCCGAGCGCGTCGAGCACCGGTCCGATATCCTCGACCACCGCCTCGAGCCCGAATGTCTCCGCCACGCGGCGGCCGAGCTCCAGGCTCTCCGGGTCGGAATCGCGCTCCGGCATCATGACGGCCAGCACGTTCGACGGGCCGACCGCCTTCGCGGCGAGCGCGGCGCAGACGCTCGAATCGATGCCGCCCGAAAGCCCCAGCACCAGCCCGCGCCGGCGCAGCTCGTGGCGGAGCTGCCGGCGCAGTTCGCCGACGATCCGCTCCACCTCGGCCGCGGCGTCGATCTCCATCCAGTCGACCTTTGCGGCCTCGCCCCGCGCCATCGCATTCATTCAGCGGCCTCCAGCTGTTGCGCCGCAAGCCGGCGGCTCACCTTTCCGGTCTCCGTCATCGGCAGGCTGTCGCGGAACTCGACCGACTTCGGCACCATGTAGTCCTCGAGGTGGCGCGCGCAGTGGCGGATCACCTCGCGTTCGGAGAGTGCCGGGTCGGAGCGCACCACGATCGCCTTGACCGCCTGGCCGAGAATGGGATCGGCGACCCCGACCACGACCGTCTGCGCCACGCCGGGGCAGGAATGGATGACGGCCTCGACTTCCTTCGGCGCGACCTTCTCGCCGCGGCTCTTGATGATGTCGTCCTTGCGGCCGACGAAATAGAGGAACCCTTCAGCGTCGGTGCGGAAGAGGTCGCCCGTATGGAGCACCTTCTCCCACGGGTTCTCGCCGGGCCTCAGTGCCCTTGCCGTCGCTTCCTCATCCTCCCAGTAACCCTGCATCACATGCGGCCCGCGGATCACCAGCTCGCCTTCCTCGCCCGCCGGCACACGGCGCCCGTCGTCGTCGGCGACATAGGCCTCGGTATTGGGGATCGCGATGCCGACCGAGCCGGGGCGCCGGGAAAGCTCCGCCGGCGGCAGATAGGTGCAGCGCTTGCACTCCGTCAGGCCGTACATCGAATAGAGCCGCACGCCCGGCATCAGCGCCTGCAGCCGCTCGATATGCGCGACGGGGAGCGCGGCGGCGGTGTTGGTGACGTAACGCAGGTCCGGCAGGAAGCCCGGCTCGAGGCTCTTCGCCTGCAGTATCATCGCCGCCATGGTCGGCACGAGGGGGAAGCCGGTGACGCGCTCCCGCCGCATGGCCTCGAAGACCGCCTGCGGGAAGGCGAACGACTTCTCGAGCACCAGCGTGGCGCCCTTCATGACCGACATCAGCAGCTGGTAGAGCCCGTAGTCGAAGGCAAGCGGCAGGACGTTCATGACGACGTCGTCGCTGCGCATCTCGAGATAGGTGGTGATCGAGTCGGCGGCGGCCTCGATGTTCCGATGCGTCATCATCACGCCCTTCGGCCGCCCGGTGGAGCCGGAGGTGTAGACGAGCATGGCAAGATCGGAGTCGATCCCGCCGTGGGGTGCCGGCCTGGCGTCGCCGGTGAGGCAGGCGTCGAAGGAGAGCGCGGCGGGAATGGCCTCCGACGGCTCCGTCAGGAGGACGGTCTCGACGGTCGTCGCGAGAGGCAACGCCTCCGCCACGACGGGCGCCAGGCGGCCGGTCGCGAGGATGGCGCGGGCGCGGCAGTTCATCGCCACATAGGCAAGCTTGTCGGCCTTGGTCGACGGGTTGATCGGGCTGAATACGGCACCCGCCTTCAGCACCCCGAAGATGGAGACCGCCGCCTCCCAGCAATTGTCCATGAAGACGAGGACGCGATCGCCGCGTTTGATGCCGGACGTCTGCAGCGCCGCGGCCAGCCGGTCGGAGCGGCCATCGAGATCGGCATAGGTCAGCCGCGTCGGGCCGGCGACGAGCGCCGTCTTGTCCCCGTGCCGCCCCGCGCTCTGCCGCAGATAGCCCTCGAACCTCATGATTCGTGCTCAGGCCGGCTGGAGATCTGCCGATGCGGTCTTCCGCTCGACATAGGCGGCCAGCTTCTCGACGGAATCGAGATTGGCCGGCACGATCTCCTCGTCGGCGACGGAGATGCCGTAGCGCTCTTCCAAAAAGGTGACGAGCTCCAGCACGCCGGTCGAATCGATCACCTCGTTCTCGATCAGCGACGCGGAATCGCCCGCCAGCTGCCCGGCCTCGCCGAACAGGAAGTTCTCGATGATGAAGGCACGCAGTTCGTCGGCAAACCGTTTGGCCATTTGTTTCTCCTTTTCTCGCCTCACGCCGCTTCTGCGGCTGTCCGTTGTCCCTGTGTCGCGAAGCGCTCCTGCCACAGCTGCGTGGTGAGCACGCCGATGAAGGCGGAGCTGTCGCGGAAGCCGGTCGCGGTTCCGGCCGCCACCTTTTCCTTCAGCCGCCGCACCTTGCCCGGATCGAAGACGCCGAGCGCCGCGACCGCCTCCTCGGACGTCACCCGGCGCGCATAGTCCGGCATCGTGCCGGCGAAGGCCTGGCTGTCCGGCGCGCGGTAGGGCTGCTTGACCCGCCCGGCGACCTCCTGCGGCAGGAGGTGCCGGAGCGCCTTGCGCAATATGTGCTTCTCGCGCAGTCCCGAGAGCTTCGCGGATGGAGGCAGCGTGGTCGCGAACACCACGACGCGGTGGTCGAGGAAGGGGAAGCGACCCTCTATCCCATGCGCCATCGCGGCTCGGTCGCCCTGGCTGGACAGGATGTAGCCCGGCAGGAGGAACGTGGTCTCGAGATATTGCGCCTGGTGGAGCGGGTGCCAGCGGCCGAAATCGCCGGGCAGCATCGCTGCGAGCTCTGCCGCGGCGTCATAGCCGCCGATCCGGGCGCGGAAGGCTTCCGAGTAGAAGAGCTTCGTAGCCGCCGTGGCGCGGAAGCGCGGTCGGTGCGAATGGAGCGGATCGTCGAGCGCGTCGAGGCCCGTTCCGAAGAAGGCGGCGAGATACTCGGCCGATTGCCTGCGGATGCCCGGCAGATACGGGTAGAGCTTGCGGAAGAGATGCGCGCGCATCGTCGAACCGGGCATGCGGGCGCAGAAGCGGCGCACCGCCGCCTCCTTGAAGATGTCGTAGCCGGCGAACACCTCGTCGGCGCCTTCGCCCGTCAGCACCACCTTGAAGCCGCGTTGGCGCACATGGGCCGAGAGGAGTTGCAGCGGCGCAGGCCCCGTGCGGATGAGCGGCCGCTCGGAATGCGCCACGACGGAGGGCAGGGCGCCGGCGATCGCCGCATTGGTGATCCTCAGCGACGAGTGCCGCGTGCCGAGCGCGTTGGCCATCGTCTCCTGGAATGTGCTCTCGTCGTGCTCGGCGCTGTCGAAGGCGACGGAGAAGGTCTCGAGCCTGTCCGGCACCTGCCGGGCCGCAAGCGCGCTGACGATCGAGGAATCGAGCCCCCCGGAGAGATAGGAGCCGACCGGCACGTCGGCCCGCAGCCTGATCCGCGTCGCGTCGGCAAGCAAGGCTGCGAGTTCCTCCGCCGCGGCTTCGGCGTTGAACGGAGCCCGCGCCTCGGCCGCGTCGGGAAAGTCGAGCGTCCACCAGCGCCGGATCGTGACGCCGGCCGCATCCGCTACCAGAACATGCCCCGGCGGCAGTTCCTCGACGCCCTCGAAGCTCGTGCGCGGCGCGATCGGCGCCCACAGCGTCAGCACCTGGTCGAGCGCGATCGGGTCGAGCCGCGCCTCGATCCCCGGCACGGCGAGCAGCGCCTTCACCTCCGAACCGAACCAGAGCGCGCCTTGGCGTCTCGTATGGAACAACGGCCGCACGCCCATGCGGTCGCGTGCCAGCACCATCTTCCGCGCCCGCCCGTCCCAGAGGGCGAAGGCGAAGTCGCCGTTGAGCCGGTCGAGGCAGCCGAGCCCCATCTCGTCATAGAGCTGGAGGATCACCTCGGTGTCGGACGATGTCCGGAAGCGCCGCCCGCGCGCGACGAGTTCCTGGCGCAGCTCGACATAGTTGAAGATCTCGCCGTTGAAGGAGATCCAGCTCTCGCCGTGCCGCATCGGCTGCTGCCCGTCGGCGATGCCGATAATGGAAAGCCGCGCGTGAGCGAGCCCGGCGCAGGGACCGGCGCCTTCGGCGACGAAGCTCCCGCGCTCGTCCGGTCCGCGATGCGCGACGGCCGCGATCATGGCGTCGAGCATCGCGGCAGCGCCCATAGGCCTGCCATCCGCCGAGAAGAAGCCTGCGATGCCGCACATGGAAGGATCCGCCTCAAGTCCCGTCGGGGACAATAGGTCCGAGGCCACAAGAAAAGGCTAAGTCGGTGGCGGTGCGCGCGAATCTCGCGCCTACGGTTAAGGAAGCGTTGGCAATGTCAGCGCGCCAGGCCGATCAGGCCCGACCAGCTTTCGCCGGCAAAGCCGTTCACGAAGACGTCGCCCGCCAGAACGGCGTCGAGCAGCGCCGCGTCGCGCGCATGGACGACCGTGGACGTCCGCGCGAGGAACATGCAGCCGCGCGCCATCAGCGCCTCCATCATCCATGGCTGGGTCCGGCCGCGCAGGCCGCTGTGGCCATTCTCAGCCGCATGGGCAAGGAGCGTGTCGATGACGGCGTCCGCGCGTCCGGGGAGGGCGCAAGTCTGCAGCACATGCAGGACGCCGCCCGGCCGGCTGTGCCACGCGACAAGTCCGACATCGCGGGCGCCTTGACGCACCGCGTGCAGCGACAGCTTGCCGTAGCGCGGTTTTTCCCGCGCCTCCCCGATCATCGCGGCGATGTCGATCTCGCCCCAGCGAGGCCGTACCGCATGCGTACTGGTCAGCGCGTCGAGCAGAGCCGCGAACTCGTCCTCCTCGACCTGCCTCAGGCTGCACCCGGCCGGCCGCCGCGGCGGCTCCGGGTTGAGGCGGGAAAGCACCGCGTCGAGAGGACGCGCCAAAGGCTTGAGGAGCCGCAGCCCGGGAATCCGCGTCGCGACAAGATCCACCGCGAAGGCAGCCGGCCGGATCGGCTTGAGCCAGTCGAGACTGTGGCCCGGCATCACGCGCCCGCGCAGCCGCTTCCACATCGCGACGGAAACCTCGTTGGCCGTCTCGCTGAAGGAGATGTCCTGGGGTCCCCCGACGAAAGCGCGCAGCAGGCGCGCACCGGCCATCGGGTCGGCACGCGTGCGGTCGACCATCAGCGCGCCGCAGAAGGCTGCCTCGACCGGCTGATCGCCGACAGTGAAGGGCATCCGCGTCACGCCGATGAAGCCGTCGACCCGGCCCTCTCCGTCGACATGCACGAGCGAGGCCGGCGACCCGCCGGCAGTTGTGGGGCCGAGGTAGAACTGGGCTATGCGGCGCTCGAGGTCGTCGGTTGCGCGTCCGCGCAGGAAGGTGTCGGCAAAGAGCCTGGCGACGCCCCGGATGTCGCGGGGCTCCAGCGGTCGGACGGCGATCGTCGCGGCATCCGTCGCCGCGGCCTTTGCGGCCCCGGTGGTGCCCTCGATCGCCCTCGCCGCCGGCAGGTTCACCCGTCGTCCTTTCTCCGCGCCAGCGCGACGCGCTCCTCGCCCGCCTCGTCGCGCAGGAACTCGGGTGCCTCGTATCCGCCGGCGCGGCGGAGCAGCAGCCGCGCCTGGCCGGCCTGGCCTGCGCCGAACTCGGAGGCGAGCCAGCCGCCGGGCTTGAGGTGGTCGAGGCTCTCGCGCACGAGGCGCTGCAGGATCGAGATGCCGTAGGCGCCGCCGTCGAATGCCTCGCGCGGTTCCGAGACGAGGAGTTCCGCGCGTTCGCCCTCGAGGCGGGCCGTGGAGATGTAGGGCGGGTTGCAGACGATCAGGTCCGCGGCACCGGGAAAGTCGGTCCCCCGGAGTGCGCCGAACATGTCGCCCTGTGCCACCTTCACCCGCCGCGACAGGCCGTGGAGGAGGACGTTCTGCCGCGCGGTGCCGATCGCGGGCTCGGTCAGATCGCAGCACCAGACACGCGCGCGCGGCGCGGCAAGCGCCAGCGCGATGCCGAGATTGCCGCTGCCGCAGCACATGTCGACCACGACCGGGGCCGCGATCGACGCAAGGCGGGCGGTCGCCGTCCTGGCAAGCAGCTCGGTCTCGGCGCGTGGCGCCAGAACGTCTCTTCCGACCAGGAACGGCAGGCCGAGAAAGGCGACCCGCTTGGCTCCGGTACGTTCCGGAGATGCCGTCGCGGCCGCCTCGTCCATGCTCCGCCTGCTGCGCATCAGGATCACTGGTCTTGCCCTTCACATAGTTCCCGCCTGCCGCGGACCGAGCGCGCGGCATGCCCCGGAACCATGATAGACGGGAGCGGTTGCGCTTCCCTTAAGCGGGCACGGCGCCTTCGGAGCCGAACGACGAGGCCACGCCAGCGTGGGCCAAGGCCCAGCCAAGTCGCGTTGTCCGGGGCTGGAACGAGCGTCAACGGCGGCGAATGCTCGAAGCCCAGGAAGCCATGAGCGAAAGGGCGGAAATCCTTGGAAAACCGACCCCGAAAGCCTATATGGACGGTATCTTTCGGGTCGCGAATCGATATCGCTTCGCCCTGCTCTTTCCGCAACGCATCGATTGGATTTTCATGAGCGACGAGACCGAGAACGGCAACGGCGGTGCAGCCGAGTACGGTGCCGAATCCATCAAGGTTCTCAAGGGCCTGGACGCCGTCCGCAAGCGGCCGGGCATGTATATCGGCGATACCGACGACGGTTCCGGCCTGCACCACATGGTCTACGAGGTCGTCGACAACGCGATCGACGAGGCGCTGGCGGGCCATGCGACGCTGGTCACCGTGACGCTCAACCCCGACGGCTCCTGCACCGTGACCGACAATGGTCGCGGCATCCCGACCGACATCCACTCCTCCGAAGGCGTTTCGGCTGCCGAGGTCATCATGACCCAGCTCCATGCCGGCGGGAAGTTCGACCAGAATTCCTACAAGGTGTCGGGCGGCCTGCACGGCGTTGGCGTGTCCGTGGTCAACGCGCTGTCGGTGTGGCTGGGGCTGAAGATCCGCCGCAAGGGCCAGATCCACGAGATGAGCTTCACCGACGGCGTGCCCGACGGTCCGCTGGTCGTGACCGGCGACGCGGGTGACGAGACCGGCACCGAGGTGACCTTCCTGCCCTCGCCGGCGACCTTCTCCAAGACCGAGTTCGACTACAACACGCTCGAGCACCGACTGCGCGAGCTCGCCTTCCTCAATTCGGGCGTCCGCATCGTGCTCACCGACGCCCGCCACGCCGACGTGAAGCGGCAGGAACTCATCTACGAAGGCGGGCTCGAGGAGTTCGTGAAATATCTCGATCGCGCCAAGAAGCCGCTGATCGCCTCGCCGATCGCCATCAAGGCGGAGCGCGACGGGATCACCGTCGAGGTGGCGATGTGGTGGAACGACAGCTACCACGAGAACGTGCTGGCCTTCACCAACAACATTCCCCAGCGCGACGGAGGCACCCATCTCGCCGGCTTCCGCGGCGCGCTGACGCGGCAGGTGACCGGCTATGCCGAGACGTCCGGCATCTCCAAGAAGGAGAAGGTCTCGCTCACCGGCGACGATTGCCGCGAGGGGCTGACCGCGGTCCTCTCGGTCAAGGTTCCCGATCCCAAGTTCTCCTCGCAGACGAAGGACAAGCTCGTCTCGTCCGAGGTCCGGCCGGTCGTCGAGAGCCTCGTCAACGAGGCGCTGGCGACCTGGCTAGAGGAGCATCCTGCCGAGGCCAAGGTGCTGGTCGGCAAGGTGGTCGAGGCGGCCGCCGCCCGCGAGGCCGCGCGCCGGGCACGTGAGCTCACGCGCCGCAAGGGCGCGCTCGACATCACCTCGCTTCCCGGCAAGCTGGCCGACTGCCAGGAGCGCGACCCGGCGAAATCCGAGCTCTTCATCGTCGAGGGCGATTCGGCCGGCGGCTCGGCCAAGTCGGGGCGCTCGCGCCAGAACCAGGCGATCCTGCCGCTGCGCGGCAAGATCCTCAACGTCGAGCGCGCACGCTTCGACCGCATGCTGTCGTCCGAGATGATCGGCACGCTGATCACCGCGCTCGGCACCGGCATCGGCAAGGACGAGTTCAACGCCGAGAAGCTGCGCTACCACAAGATCATCATCATGACGGACGCCGATGTCGACGGCGCCCATATCCGCACCCTGCTCCTGACCTTCTTCTTCCGCCAGATGCCCGATCTGATCGAGCGCGGGCACCTCTACATAGCCCAGCCGCCGCTCTACAAGGTGACGCGCGGCAAGTCGGTCCAGTACATCAAGGACGAGCCGGCCTTCGAGAACTTCCTGATCAATTCCGGTCTGGAGGAGGCCTCGCTCGTGCTCTCCAACGGCGAGGTGCGGTCGGGCAACGACCTCCGCGCCGTCATCGACGACGCGCTCGCCGTGCGCGCGCTGATCAACGGGCTGCACACGCGCTACAACCGCGCCGTCGTCGAGCAGGCGGCGATCGCCGGCGCGCTGAGCGCGGCGGTCCTTGCCGATCCGGCGCAGGCGGGCGAGGCGGCCGCCTATGTCGCCCGGAGGCTCGACACGATCGCCGAGGAGACCGAGCGCGGCTGGCAGGGGCGTCTCAACCCGGCCAACGACGGGACCGGCGGCTACGTCTTCGAGCGCACCGTGCGCGGCGTGAAGGAGGTCGTGGTCCTCGATGCGGCGCTCATCGGCTCGGCCGACGCGCGCGCGCTCGACCGTCACGCCGCTCGTCTCCAGGACGTCTACGCCAAGTCGCCGGTGCTCAAGCGCAACGACAGGTCCGAGACGATCTCCGGCCCGATGGCGCTGCTGGACGCGGTCTTCGCCACCGGCCGCAAGGGCCTCACGCTGCAGCGCTACAAGGGGCTGGGCGAGATGAACTCCGAGCAGCTCTGGGAGACGACGCTCGACCCCAATGCCCGCTCCCTGCTGCAGGTGAAGGTGACCGACGCGACCGATGCCGACTCGCTCTTCTCGCGCCTGATGGGCGACGAGGTGGAGCCGCGGCGCGAGTTCATCCAGGAGAACGCGCTCAGCGTCGCCAACCTGGACGTGTAGCGCGGCTGTTGCGGTCGGGACCGCCCGACGTCAATGCAGCTTCAGGCGTGGACGCACGACCCGGTTGGCATGGCCGACCAGGATGAGGGCCAGGCCCTTGGCCCAGCCATGGATCGCCACCAGGTGCATGCGGTAGAGCGACATGTAGATGATCCTGGCGAGCCGCCCCTCGACCGCCATCCGCCCGCCGACGAGGTTTCCCATCAGGCTGCCGACGGTGGAGAACCGGCTCAGCGACACGAGCGAGCCCTTGTCGCGGTAGACGAACGCCTCCGGCGCCTTTCCGGCGATCAGGCGCAGGATGTTGCGATAGGCCGTCCCTGCCATCTGGTGGGCCGCCTGCGCGCGCGGCGGCACCGGGCGCTCCGCGCCCTCCGGCTTGCAATAGCAGCAGTCGCCTATGGCGAAGATGCGCTCGTCGCGGGTCGTCTGCAGGGTGGGAAGGACGACGAGCTGCCGGCTGCGCGACACCTCCAGCCCGTCGAGATTTTCCAGGATGGATGGCCCCTGCACGCCCGCGGCCCAGACGCAGATGTCGGCGGGGACGTGTTCCCCGGTCGTGCATCTCAGGCCGGCTTCCGTTGCTTCCGAGACCGCCGTTCCCGCCAGCACCCGTACGCCGAGGGCTTCGAGCTCCTCATGCGCGGCTTCCGCCAGGGCCTCCGGCAGAGCCGGCAGGATCCGCGGCCCGGCCTCGATCAGGGTCACCTTCAGCCGCGTCTCGTCGAATACTTCCAGGCCGTAGTGCCTGAGAGACGCCGCCGCGTTGTAGAGCTCGGCGGCAAGCTCGACACCCGTCGCTCCGCCGCCGACGATGGCGATGTCGACGGACGCGTCGGCCTTCGGATCGGCCGACATGATCCTCGAGACCCGCAGGCAGTGGTTGAGCAGCTTCAGCCGGAAGCGGTCCGCCTGCGGACGGTCCTCGAGGAAGAGGCAGTGATCCTTCACGCCGGGCGTGCCGAAATCGTTCGAGACCGACCCCATGGCGAGGACGAGGTAGTCGTAGCGGAGCCGGTGCCGGCCGACCAACTCCGAGCCGTCATCGTCGAAGATCGGCGCGACGACGACCTGCCGCGCCTTGCGGTCGATCGCTTCCAGCGACCCGTAGAAGAAGCGGTAGCCCCAGCGGTGCCCGTGGCTGCGATAGCCGACCTCGTCGAGATTGGCGTCGAGCGATCCGGCCGCGACCTCGTGGAGCAGCGGCTTCCAGACATGGGTGTGGTTCCGCTCGACAAGGATGACGTCGAACTCCTTCCGGCCGAGACGTGCCCCGAGCCGCCGCACGAGCTCGAGACCTCCAGCCCCACCGCCGACGACGACGATCTGCGTCTTCATGCCTGCATGTCCTCAGCGCGGATGACCCCGCGGTTCGACTACGCACGATCAGCGCTTGGCGCGCAACCAGGCGATCCTGTCCTGCAGCCGGTATCCCTGGATGACGGCCGGCATGAACCACGGATTGCCGTTGTAGAGCGGGATGAAGGAGGGCGGGCGGAAGTCGAATTCCGTGCGCGCTTCCTTCGCGTTCCCCATCAGCCTGTGAGCCGCGCGCGTGCCCACCCACGGCGCCCACACCACACCCGAACCGCAGAAGCCGGTCGCGTAGACCACGCCGTCCTTCTCGAAGATGCGCGGCAGCATGTCGAGATGCATCGCCACATTGCCGAACCAGCTGTGCGAAAGGCGAACCTTCTCCAGCTCCGGAAACAGCTCCACCAGCCCGTCGCGCAGCCGCAGCGTCGGCGCCGCCGGGTCGCCGACGCGCGAGCTGTCCCGCCCGCCGAGCAGGATGCGCCTGCCGTCGGGCGAGGGGCGATAGTAGAAGCCGAGCTGGCGGTTCTCGCCCATCATCATCAGCTTCGGCATCAGCCGCGCCATCACCTCCGGCGCCAGTTCCTCCGTCGCGATGATCCGGCTGCGGACCGGCACCATGCGGCGGCGCAGGAACGGGACGGCGCCGTCCGTATAGCCGTTGGTGCAGACCAGCACCTGCCGCGCCCGCACCGTGCCGGCCGAAGTCGCGACCCGGAAGCCGTCACCGTCCCTCTCGATCGAAATGACCGGCGTCTCCGAATGCACCGTCAGTCCCGAGGCGATTGCGACACGCAGCAACTCGGCGTGGAACTTGGCCGGATGCAGCCCGCCGATATCCATCCGCACCGTGCCGCCCCGGTAGAAATCGGTGCCGACATAGTTGCGCTGCTCGGCATGGGGGACGGCGTAGGACTCGATCCCGAGCCGCTTCGCCAGCGCCTCCGCGCCGCGCGCCATCCTGTCATACTGCTCGTACCCGATGGCGCCGGTGAACCGTCCCACCAGTTGGAAGTCGCAGTCGAGCCCCTCCGCCTTGATGAGGTCGTAGAGGAACTCGCGCGCGACCTTGCCCTCGGCCTCGATCGCCACGGCCTTCTCCTCGCCGAAGCGGCGGGCGATGGTCGCGTTGTCCGGGCGGATGCTGCCGCTGGTGATGCCGCCGTTGCGCGACGAGGCGCCTTCACCCGGCTTCATCGCATCGAACGCGGCGACCGATCGTCCGCCGCGCGCCAGCACCAGTCCGGCCGACAGGCCCGCATAGCCGGCGCCGACGATGGCGACGTCGAGGCTCTTCGCCAGCTGCTGTCGCGGCAGCGCTTGGACCGGCGCGGCCTCCCACCAGAAGGGGCTGCTCTTCTCGGCGACTTTGGTTTCTTCCATCTGACTGATTTCTCGCTGGTGATCCGCGGGAGCCGGCTCTTCTTCAGACGTGATCGTCGCGCACGTCCAGTGCGTCGCGCAGCCCGTCGCCGATGAAATTGAAGCTGGTCACCGCCATGGTGATGGCGAAGCCGGGAATGATCGCCAGCCACGGCGCGCTGCCCAGATATTGCTGGGCGCCGTTGAGCATGTTGCCCCAGCTCGCCAGCGGCGGCTGGATGCCGTAGCCGAGGAAGCTGATATAGGCCTCCAGGAGGATCGCGCGGGCAACCGTCAGCGTCGCCGCCACGATGATCGGCCCCATGCAGTTGGGCAGCACCTCGCGGAACATGATGTGGGCCTGGCCGAGGCCCAGCATGCGCCCGGCGAGCACGAACTCGCGCTCCTTGAGCGACCGCACCTCGGCCTCGACGATGCGCGCGACCTCCATCCAGCCAGTCAGCGCGATGATGACGGTGATCATGATCGGGCTGGGCTTCAGCGCCACGGCGAGCGCGAGCAGCAGGAAGATGGTCGGGAATGACAGGAAGCCGTCGACGGTGCGCATCAGCACCGCGTTGGTCCAGCGCCCGCCATAGCCGGCAACGACGCCGACCAGCGTGCCGAGCAGCGTCGCGAGCAGCATCGCGAAGAACCCCACCATCAGCGAGATCCGCCCTGCCATGAGAAGGCGCGCCGCGATGTCGCGGCCCAGCGGATCGGTGCCCAGATAGTGATCGCCGGTCAGCGGCGGGGCGAAGCGCGCGCGCAGATCGATGTGAAGCGAGTCGTAAGGCAGAAGGTAGGGTCCGAAGGCGCAGGCCAGCGTCAGCAGGGCGATCATCACGAGCCCGAGGAGCGCCAGCCGGTGGCTGAGGAACCGGCGCATCACGCGGCTTTGCCACCACCAGCTGTCGGAGGCCGGAACTGCGGTGATCGTGGTCATGTCGCTGCCTCCTTGTTTGTTCCGTTCGCCGGGATCAGGCCAGGCGGATGCGCGGATCGACCAGCGCGACGACGATGTCTGCTATGAGATTGGCGGCAATGGTGAGAATGGCCGAGAACATCAGGAGGCCCATCACCACGGGGTAGTCGCTGTAGCCGAGACTATCGAGGAACAGCCGGCCCATGCCGGGCCAGGTGAACACGGTCTCCGTGACAAGCGCGCCAGTCAGCAGCGACGGCATCTGCACGCCGGCGAGCGTGATCATCGGCAGGAGCGCGTTGCCCACGACATGCTTCATGATCACCCGGCGTTCGCTCACCCCCTTGGCGCGGGCGGTCTTGACGAACTCCTGGCTGATCGCGTCGAGCGTGGCCGTCCGCATGAACCGGCTCCAGATCGCGATATGCACCAGCGCCAGAACCACCGACGGCATGATCAGATGGTGCAGGTAGTTCAGCACCGAGCCGTCGCCGATCGTGTACATGTTGCCAGCCGGCAGCCAGCCCAGCCGCAGCGAGAAGACGTAGATTCCGATGAGGCCGAACCAGAAGGTCGGGATCGACAGCGCGACCATCGCGCCGACGGTGGCCATGTAGTCGAAGCCCGAATAGCGATGCGTGGCGCCGCGGATGCCGATCCAGGTGCCGATACCGACGGCAATGACGGTCGAGGAGCCCATCAGGAGCAGGGTCGCCGGGATGTGCCGGCCGATGACCGCCAGCACCGGGTTGCCGTCGCGGAACGAGGTGCCCCAGTCGCCCTGCAAGAGCCGCCAGGCCCAGTCCAGGTACTGCACCCAGAGCGGACGGTCGAGACCGAGCTGCGTGGCGATCCGGGCCAGGTCGTCCTGCGTCATGCCCGGATCGAGCGCGTATTGCGCCAGCGGGCCGCCCGGCATCAGGTTGAGCACGACGAAGCCGATGATCGACACGATCGCAAGGAGCACCATGCTCTGCATCAGGCGGTTGAGCAGGAATGCGGCCATGTTCGCCTCCTTGAGGAGTAGACGCCTCTGGAACCGCCGCCCGCCCGGTCAGGGCAGGCGGCGGCGAACCGATGTCAGGCCCAGTACCAGCCTGCCGCGTGCCAGGATTCGGTGCGCGTGTTGCTGTTGGGCTCGAAGCCCTTGACCCCGGCCTTGCGGCCATAGACGGCCGTGTAGAGGAACAGGGGCAGGAAGGGCAGGTCGTCGCGGACGATCTCCTGCACGCGGTAATAGATCGCGCGCCGCTTTTCGGGATCGAAGGTGCGCGCTCCCTCTTCCAGCAGCCTGTCGACCTCGGGGTTCGAGTACTGCGCGTTGTTCGAGCCGCGTCCGCCCTGGGCCGCGATGGCCTTGGTGTGGAAGCGGTTGGTCACGTCCGGATCGGCGCCGATCAGGTAGGTGATCCCGACCATGGCGCTCTCGAACTGCGACAGGACCCAGAAGTCGCCCCACATCACCGCCGACGGCAGGTTCTCGATCACCATCTCGACGCCGATCTGGGCGAATGTCTGCTGGATGAACTGCTGCGCCTGCTCGCGCAGATGCGCGCCGGTGGTGGTGGAGTTCTTGAACGACAGCCGCACCCCATCCTTGACCCGGATGCCGTCGGGGCCCGGCTTCCAGCCGGCCTCGTCGAGGATGCTCGCGGCGCGGGCCAGGTCGAACTCGTGCGCCGGCAGGTCCGGGTTGTAGTACCAGGACTGGTGCGGCATGAACGTCTCGGTCTGGCTCGCGACGCCGTAGTAGAGGATGTCGATGATCGCCTGCCGGTCGATCGCCAGATACAGCGCCTCGCGCACGGCCTTGTCCTTGAACTGCGGCAGCGCCTGGTTGAGGTAGATCGACTCGACCGCGCTGCGCGGCACCAGCGTCACCTCGCGGTCGGGCAGGGTGCGGGCCTCCTCGTAATTGTCCGGCGTGATGTAGGCCTGGCCGACCAGGTCGATGTCGCCGCTGCGGAACTGGGTGTAGAGCACCGTCATGTCCGGGATGTACTTGAACACCAGCCGCTCGATATGCGGGCCCTCGCCGTGATAGTCGGGGTTGGCGACGAGTTCGAGATGGTCGCCGGCCTGGCGCTGTCCCCATTTGAACGCGCCGGTGCCGATCGGAGCCTGGTTGAAGGCGGCCTCGTTGGGATCGGCTTCCTCGCCCAGTATGTGCTTCGGCACGATGAAGGTCTCGGTCAGGAACGACAGGTACGGCGCGAAGGGCTCTTCCATGCGCCAGGTAATCTCGGTCGGCGAGACCACCGTGATGTCGCGCACCAGCGAATGCCCGGTCGTGCGCCACGCCTTGAAATCGGGATTGACGATCAGCTCCAGCGTGAACTTCACGTCCTCGGCGGTGAACGGCGTGCCGTCGTGCCAGCGCACGTCATCGCGCAGGCGGATGCGCCAGTTGAGCCCGTCCTCGGAGATGCCGCCATTCTCGGTGCTGGGCACTTCGGTGGCCAGGTTCGGCACGATCACGCCTTCGGGATTGATGCGGAACAGCGCGTCGAACACCGAGAAGGCGACGCCGTCATCGACCTCGATATGCGGCATCAGCGGGTTGAAGACGGTCGGCTCCTGCGACAGTCCGACGACGATGCGGCCGGTGGGCGCGGAAGGCGGCGTCTGGGCGAAGGCGGGCTTGCCCAGAAGGTTCGGCGCGAAGAGGCCGGCGGCCCCGCCGATCGCCATCATGCGCAGCGCCTGGCGGCGCGAGAAGTTCGTTGTGGGCTTGGAATGATCGTTCATCGCAGGGTTCCTTTTGTTGTGGCGGCGTCCGCCGTGGCTCTCATCCATTTGCTGCAACCTGGCGCGTGTCTTCCGGCCGCTCGCCCGGGATCGCCGCCACGAGCTCGCGCGTGTAGTCCGATTGCGGGGCGAGGAAGATCTGCGAGGGCGGCCCGTGCTCGACGATCCGCCCCTTCTGCATCACGGCGATCTCGTCGCAGATCTGGCTGGCGACGCGCAGGTCGTGGGTGATGAAGATCATCGACACGCCGGTCTCGCGCTGGA